>ERZ808240.279-NODE-279-length-69739-cov-5.435796_pt1 | contig 69739 bp, 49 predicted proteins | sample MGYA00521084_ERZ808240 | MGnify/ENA primary metagenome ERZ808240 (study PRJEB31516, sample SAMN03275571) | gut metagenome | biome: mammalia-associated habitat; material: feces | host: Papio cynocephalus | place: Kenya | collected 2012-08-06 ...
ACCTGATTGCCCTCAAAGAGAAGAACGTGCATTATCCCTTGGCTGAATAGTTACTTTTGGAGAATGACGGAGGCTGTGCTAAATTTGCAGCCAAGATACTTGACTTTATTTCAGTACTTTGACAAGGCAACTACGCACTTATTATATAACTACTAAATAAATTTTGTATGAAACATGTTCTCCTGACTGCGGCAATGGCACTCGCCTTGCCGGCACTTGCAGCCTCCACGGTTGCCACGCCGTCGCGGCAAGCAAACAGCGCCGACGCTTTCCGGTATATGCCGAAAGTGAAGTCGGACAGCGACAACGCCCTCCGCACCGGCTCTCTCGACAAGATGGACGGCGGCAAAGTGAAATTCGCGGCATCGCACTCCAACGCCATTGAGGCAGGGCAGCTGCCCACGGCAGACGGCGTAAACTACATCTACGGCCCGGACGGCTCGATCTGGCACTACACGGTCAACTTCGATAAGGAAGTCGTAGACCATGGCTCCTACAAGGAAACCAAGATCAACGGCTACGAGTTCACCATCTACAATACATCGTTTGAGATCGTAGGAACTATCCATGGCACCATCGAGCTGGCTGCCGGCGAGACAAGCGTGGCTGATGTGGCGATAGGCCCGCAGTTGACCCGCAAGTTCTTCAACACCGATGACAAGTATGAAGCGATGATATGCATCGCCACCACTACCAGCGAGTATGCCACCACTACCAAGACGCTCGTATACTCGCTCGGCGTGGAAGAGCCGCTGATGACAATCCCTGGCTACTATGTTTCTGCCATTAACACCGCCACAGACGCTTGGAGCGAGAAGTTCTGGCTTACATTCGTCACCGAGGAGGAAACGCAGACTCCCAGCATAAACGGTGTCACGAACATGTCCGACAACGTGTTCACCGTCTACAAGTCCGCCGGCTGGAACGGCATGGAAGACCCTGTAATGACCTTCCGCGTGCCAACTATTCTCGTCTCCGGCGAGAACGCCATTCCTTTCATGGCGACGGTATATGACGGCATGCCGTATTTCGCCACTTCGATGATGAAGTACTGCTACTATCAAGACCCATACGACTACAACAACGAGAACCTGACCCCGGACAACGAGCTGCAGATAAGCCTCTACACGCTGCCCAGCAAGTGGTCATCGGAACTCGAGCTGTACTCGACCACCACAATCCCCAGCGACGCGACCAAGGACAACATCAACTTCCTGTACCTCGGCGCGTTCTCATACGATGACGACATCGCACTGGGGCATTACACTACAGACGGCACTCCCGCGTTCATCATCACCAAGGAGATATACAATATCTCCAACGACGGCTATGTCTACAACTATGACGTGATGAAGGCCGCTCCCAAGGGAGAGACCGCAGCCGCAGAGCAGCTGGTTTCTCTTGCCAAGGGCGTTGACGGCGGTTATTTTCTGAGCGACCTGCCCGGCTACGACCCCCAGGTGATGTTCATCATCAACGAGGGAGACGCTTACCGCTTCAATTTCGTCAACCTGTACACCGGCCAGCTGGAGACAACCCTGCCGCAGGTCATCGACGACGAAATCTCGATGTCTTCTTCTGTTGACCGCGTGGCCGGCGGCGACTCATACCTCTATGCCGTTTCGCAGACTACGGGTGCCGACGATGAGGAGGGCAACACCTACCACCGCATCGCCTACATCACCCCCGATGGCGACATAGACCATGTTGACCGGATCAACCTCGGCCAGGACATCGCATACGCGCAGGTATACATGGGCGAGGGCGCGTTCAACCCCTACAACTTCAACCTCGACGACGCTGCCGAGTACATGGTGCTCGCCAAGCGTTACGACCAGAAGGGCAGCAGCGCGTCGCACGACGAACTGCTCGTGGTCAGCACCGACCCCGAAGTAGGAACGCTGCTCAGCCTGCGCGAGAGTCCCGAGTTCGGCGCGTTGAGATACATATACTTCTCCAATCTCGGCACTGACGATGCTCGCCTCATCGTGACATACTGTGACGACAGCTGGCGTTACACCGCTGTTGACTACAAGCTCCCCTTCACGTATTTCACCAAGGGGGACGGCACAATCGACAGCCCGTATGAGATAACCACCGTCGGCGAGCTCGCCCAGATCAAGGCGTTCCCCGCTGCACACTTCGCCCTCGGCGCAGACATCGACGCGCAGGGCAAGACCCTCACCACCGGCGAGTTCACATTCACCGGCACGTTTGACGGTCGCGGGTACACCATCAGCAACCTCACGCTGAACGGCGGCGCGATGTTCCCCACACTCATGGGTTCGGAAGCAAGCGTAAAGGCTGATGAGCCGACAACCGGCGTGGTGCGCGATGTCAATTTCGTTGACCCCGTGTTCACACCCAGCGCTGACGCACAGGGCATCGTGGCTGGTTCGCTCATGTACGGCCGCATCATCAACGTCCATGTATACGGCGCAACCATCAGCGCCACAGGCAATGTCGGCGGTCTCGCCGGCGGCGAATACCTCTACTCTGTAATCGAGGGCAGCTCCGTCAACGCCAACATCACCGCCTCTGAAGGCGCAGTCGGCGGCATCGTCGCCAAGCAGGGCACTTCTGCATCGGTTGTGGCCTGTGCGTTCACCGGCAGCATAAGCGGCGAGACTGAAGTCGGCGGCATCGTCGGCGCTTCCGAGGAGGCTGCTTGCAAGGTGACAGACTGCCATGTCAACGCTGCTGTCAAGGGCCAGAACACTATCGGCGGCATCGTCGGTTCGTCAGTTCGCGGACAGGTTGCACGCTGCCACGTCCAGGGCACGCTCGAGGCTACCGAAGCTGCAACGTGGGGCGGCGGTGTCAAGATGGGCGGCGTTGTCGGCTCGCTCCAGCCTGACTATTCCTCTTCTGGCGAAGTCCGCATGGAAGAGGGCGAAGACCCCGTAACTGCGCAGGCTGTCATCAGCGGCTGCTATGTCAACCTGACCTCGATGACGGCACCCACAGGTGCTGCACAGGGCGGAAATTACGAGGGCGAAAACGACACAATGCACCGCATCGTGGGCTACTCTCGCGGCAACGAGGCTGAGCAGACCGGCGAATATGATGAAGAGTGGAATCCTATCTACGGCGACCTGCTCGCAGCAGAGGACGCGATAGCAAACAACTATGCAGTCTCAACGCTGGCTCGCGGCAACGACGCGATAGCCGACGACGCTGCAAGCACAGAGGGCGCGTCGGTCAACGCTGACGAGATAGACCGCAGCTTCTTCGAGGACCTCGGCTACGAGTACGGCTTTGACGTTACCACGCCGTGGAGCTACACCGGCATGGCAAACTGCCCGACACTCTACCACGAGGGCGGTCTGGCAATATTCGACAAGTCTGCTGCCGAAGTTGATGTGGACGAGGAGGTGACCATCTACTTGTCGCTCAAGGGCGGCGTGATTGACGAGGACGCGCTGGGCAGCTTCAGCTGCAGCGTCAGCGACGAGAGCGTGCTCGAGATGACCGGCAGCGAACTGGCCGGCGAGGCAATTGCGCTTACATTCAAGGGACTGAAAGAGGGCGTGGCTACCGTAACCGCCTCTGTCAACGGCAAGGAAGCCAAGTGCGTGATAACCGTCAAGCCGCTCGGCGCTGTTGACAACATCGCCGCTGACGCAGCGCGCATCGGCTTTGACGGCCGCACCGCCACTGCACAGGGCTGCCTCATCAGCGTCTACAACCTCGCTGGCATGAACGTGCTTTCAGGCATCGGCTCATGCGACATGGGCAACCTTGCAGCCGGCATCTACATCGTCAACGCTGTTGATGCTGACGGCATGCGCCATACGCTCAAGGTGCGTGTGAGATAACCGACTGAAACGTCAGACTGAACATAGACCGGGACATCCCAATCAGGGTGTCCCGGCTTTTTTGCCCCTCAAAATGGCTGAAAAACGCTGTTGTTCGGCACGTGAGCGAAATTTTTCCGCCCAAACGCCCATTTTGTAGGAATTAAATACTACCTTTGTATGCTAAACTATCGGGTGTCTGTTCCAGGGCGGCGGAGGCCGTGCGCGGAGCGGGCAATATCCGTGTCAGCATAACAACACCAACCTCATGGAGATGATGGACAGATACAACAAGGCAATAGCCGACAGCCGTGTGACCGGCGACGACGCTCGCGTCGCTGCCGAGGTGGCACGCATCATGGAGAATGTGTCGCAGTACGACACGCAGGACGTTTACCGCTTCCTGTTCAGCTCAATCGACCTGACCACGCTGAGCAGCGAGGATTCCGTTAAGAGCGTCGCACGCTTCACACAGCGTGTCAACGATTTCGACAACGACTACCCGCAATACCGCAACGTGGCGGCGATATGCGTGTACAGCAACTTCGCCGACGTGGTGCGCACGCACCTCGACGTGCCGGGAGTGGATGTGGCTGTCGTGGCAGGGTGTTTCCCCTCGAGCCAGACATTCACGGCTGTCAAGGTGGCTGACTGCGCCCTCGCGGTCGAGGCCGGCGCGAGCGAAGTGGACGTGGTCTTCCCCCTCGGCATGTTTGCCGACGAGAACTACGAAGACCTCTGCGACGAGCTGACTGAGCTGAAGCACACAGTGCGCGGCGGCAAGCTGAAGGTGATACTTGAGACCGGCGCGTTGCGCACGGCAGAGAACATCAAGAAGGCTTCGGTACTTGCACTCTGGAGCGAGGCCGATTTCCTCAAGACATCGACAGGCAAGATGTACCCCGGCGCGTCGCTCGAGGCGGCATACGTGATGTGCTGCTGCATCAAGGAGTATCATGAGAAGACAGGCCGCAAGGTAGGCTTCAAGGCATCGGGCGGCATACGCAGCACCGCCGACGCGCTCGGCTATTATGCCGTGGTGCGTGATGTGCTCGGCGAGGAGTGGCTCTGCCATGACCTGTTCCGCATCGGCGCAAGCAGCCTTGCCAACGCATTGCTCTCGTCCATGGAGGGTGAAGAAGTGAAGTATTTCTGACACGCCAGAGCGCGTCATTGACCATAACAACCGAAACCAAATTAAAATGATTAAGAAAGGGAGTATATTGGCGGCGGCAGCGGCGGCGTTGCTGCTGGCCGGGGCGGCTGTCACCGCGCAGACACAAAAGCCGGCGCAGGCCCGCCCGCAAGTCTACGGTGTCGCCTTCTACAATCAGGAGAACCTGTTTGACACTATCAACAACAACGGCAAGTGCGACCTCGAGTTCAGCCCCAAGGGCAACCGCAAGTGGGACGGCCACAAGTACTGGAACAAGATACACAACATGGCGTATGCCATTTCGCAGCTGACCACCAAGAGCACCCCCGACGGCCCTGCCATAATCGGCGTGAGCGAGGTCGAGAACCGCACCGTGCTTGAGGACTTGGTCAAGGACGAGAGCCTGCGCGGCCTCAACCTGCAGATCATACACCATGACTCGCCCGACCTGCGCGGCATAGATGTCAGCGTGCTGTACAATCCCAAGCTCTTCCGTCCGATCAACGTGACCAACCATACGCTGTTCATCGACTCGCTGCCCAATTTCCGCACACGCGACCAGATGTGCGTGGTCGGGCTGCTCGGTCCAGCACGTGTGGCTGTGATAGTCAACCATTGGCCTTCGCGGCGCGGCGGCACGAGCGGCAGCGCACCCCTGCGCGATGCGGCGGCTATGCTGACACGCCATATCGCCGACTCGCTACACCGCATCGACCCCAACATGGGCGTAATCATCATGGGCGACCTCAACGACGACCCCTACGACCGCTCGTGCGCCAAGACTCTCGGCGCGGTCAAGAAAATGGAAGACGCAGCCAAGGGCGGATACTTCAACCCTTTCTGGAAGAAACTCGACGACGGCATAGGCTCTTATATCTACCGCAGCGGCTGGAACCTCTTTGACCAGATCATCGTCAGCTACGAGTTGACAGCGCAGGGCGAGAACCCTCTGGAATATTTCAACGCCAAGGTGTGGAATGACAAGGACTTCCTCCTGCAGCAGAACGGTCAGTATGTGGGCTATCCGCTGCGCACATACTCCTCGGGCGTGTGGACCAACGGCTATTCCGACCACCTGCCCACCGAGGTATTCTTGCGCGTGCGTCGCAAATGAGACCAGTAACAACATGAAATTCAAACAATAACCGATAAGAATATGCGAATTAAACTACTATTGACACTGCTTCTGTGTCTGGCGCTGCCCTCGTTGGCTCAAACGGGCGTGAAAGGCACATTGGTGGACGGTCGCAACGGCAAGCCCATTGCCGACGCGACAGTGATGCTGAGCGGACAGTCCGTGTTCGTGGTCAGCGGCGCTGACGGCCGGTTCACCATTTCTAACGCCGAGCCGGGGCCGGCTCAACTCGAGATCATCGCCTACGGCTATGATGACTTCTCCGAGGAAGTGGATATTGTCAAGGGCATCGTGCGCGAGCTCGACGAAATCAAGCTCAACCCGCAGTTTGACGCCATCAACCTCCTTCCCGACGACCAGAACTCTGACGACGAAACTGCATACGACGACGAGGGGCTGACACAGTCCATCGGCACTATACAGGGCGCAAACGACGACGTGTATTACCAGACGGCCAACTACAACTTCTCCGTCACACGTTTCCGCATGCGCGGCTACGACCAGACCTGGAACGCCGGCTACATCAACGGTTTCAACTTCAATGACGCTATGCGCGGCCGCTTCAACTATTCCGGCCTCGGCGGCATGACCTCCAGCGCGTTCCGCAACAAGACCATCAACCCCGGCATCCAGAACTCCAATTACGGCTTCGGCATGGTGGGCGGCGCGACCAATTTCACCACCTACGCCTCGGAATATGCTGCCGGCTTCCGTGGCAACGTCAGCTACACCAACTCCAACTACATGATGCGTGCTATGCTGCAGTACAACACTGGCGTGACAAAGAACGGCTGGGCATTCTCCGCTTCAATCATCGGCCGCTACTCTCCCGAGGGTGTCATCGAAGGCACGTGGTACGACTCTTTCGGCTACGCACTCTCGCTGCAGAAGATATTCAACGAGAAGCACTCGCTGAACATCTCAACTTGGGGCAACCCCACACAGCGCGCCACAAACTCCGCTGCTACGCAAGAGGCTTACGACCTGGCAGGCAACAACCTCTACAACCCGCAGTGGGGTTATCTCGACGGCAAGAAGAAGGCTGCAAAGGTGGTTGAGGCATTCGACCCCTCAGCCCTCATCAACTGGATCTGGAAACCCACCAAGGGCACTGTCGTCAACACTGGTGTCGGCTTCCGCTCGAGCAACTACTCAAGCTCTGCCCTCAACTGGTATCAGGCCGCTGACCCGCGCCCAGACTATTACCGCTATCTCCCCTCATATTACTATCCCACCGCCGAGGAGGGCACACCCCTTTACGACGCGCAAATGGAGCAGTATGAGACTTACCGCAACCTGTGGATGAACGACAAGAGCTTCCGTCAGATAGACTGGAACTCACTCTACCAGGCCAACTACACCAACTCCATACTCTACGACCGCAACCCCGAGCTGAAAGGCCAGGCTACATACATACTCGAGAAACGCCACAGCAACTTCAACCAGTGGATGTTCAACTCGTATGTCAACCACCGCCTCAACGACCACAGCCAGCTCCAGGGCGGCATCAGCTTCTCCTACACCGAGAGCCATTACTACAAGACTATCAAGAACCTCCTCGGCGCTGAGTTCTGGCGTGACGTTGACAACTTCGCGGAGCGCGACTTCCCCAACAACCCGGAAATCCTCCAGAATGACCTGCGCAACCCCAACCGCAAGGTGTATGAGGGCGACAAGTTCGGTTATGACTACAACATCCGCTCCTACATAGCCCGCGCATGGCTGCAGAACCAGATCAACACCCTGCACTGGGACGTGAACTACGGCATCGAGATGAGCTATACCAACTTCATGCGCCACGGCAACATGCAGAACGGCCGCGCCCCCGAGAACTCGCTCGGCTCCGGCAAACGCCACACATTCGACAACGCTGCCATCAAGGCCGGCGCGACATACAAGCTCAATGGCCGCAACTACTTCGTTGCACACGCCGCTTACGGCACCCGCGCCCCGCTTCCTGACAACGCATACGTTTCGCCGCGTATCAAGGACACCGCTGTTTCCAACCTCCAGTCTGAGCGTTTCCTCTCCGCTGACCTCGGCTATGTATGGAACTACAAGAACTTCCGCGGAAGCGTCACCGGCTTCTACACCGAGATGTGGAACGGAATGCGCCGCACGGGTTTCTACGACTACCAGCTCAACACGTTCATGAACTATGCCATGTCTGGCATGCAGACACGCTATACCGGTGTTGAGCTCGGCTTCGCATACAAGATTATCCCCTCGCTGACATTGACCGGCGCCGGGACTATCGCTTCATACACCTACCGCAACAACCCGATGGGCGTGCGCTCATACGAGAACGGCGCGCAGGATGACGTGACGCGCCGCGTTTACCTGAAGGGCTTCCACGTCGGCGGCACTCCGCAGCAGGCTTACAGCCTCGGCTTGGACTATGCAGCTCCCGGCATGTGGTTCTTCGGCATCAACGCCAACTATTTCGCTGACGGCTATGTGGACCTCTCGCCGACACGCCACGAGGCCATGCCCGAACTCTACACTGTTGTAACTCCCGCCGAGGGACAGACCATTCAGGAGGCAGTTCAGGCAAAGGTCGAGGAGATAGCATACCAGCAGAAGCTCAAGTCAGCCTTCGTCCTCAACCTCTCTGTGGGCAAGGTGATTTACACACGCTTCGGGTCGCTCAACTTCAACCTCAGCGTCAACAACGTGCTCAACAACCGCAACATTCAGACCGGCGGCTATCAGGAGGGTAAGTTTGACTACACCAACTACAACGTCAACAAGTTCCCCAACAAGTATTACTACGCGCAGGGCATCCGCATATTCTTCAACTTCGGAATACGCTTCTGACCTCGCGTGCATGACAACAAATAACGACTAAGACAATGAAAAAAATTGCATTATACATTTCGTTGGCACTTGCGTTGGTGGGCGGTCAGTTCATCTCCTCGTGCAGCGATGACAAGGAGTATCCCCCGGTAATCGTGCCGGAGGACTACGGTTCGGGCAAGTGGGACAATCCCATATCCGTGGGCCAGGTGGTCGAAGGGTTCACAGGCAACGACGTGTGGATGACCGGCTACATCGTCGGCTGGATCGACACCGGCATCTCCAACGCATACACCGTGGAGAATGTCAAGTTCGAGACTCCTGCCACCGTTGCTTCCAATATGCTTGTGGCTGCCACTCCCGACGAGCGTGACATCACCAAGTGCGTCCCCGTGCAGCTCGTGAGCGGCTCTGACGCTCGTGCTGCCCTCAACCTCGTTGACAACCCCGCCAACTTGGGCAAGCAGGTGACTATCAAGGGCAGCGCAGCTCGCTATTTCGGCACTGCCGGCTTCAAGAGCGTCAGCGCATACAACTGGGACAAGGTCGGCATCGAGGAGGAAACTCCAGACACACCAGATGTCCCCGCTGGCGAGCAGGTATATCAGGCTGACAAGTCGTCCGGCCTCGATGCCTTCACATTCGAGAACGTGGTGCTTCCTTCCGGTTCGTCATACGTATGGAAAGTGGATTCCAAGTACGGACTTGTGGCTTCATCGTACTTCGGCGGAGCGTGCCACGCTTCAGAGGCGTGGGCTATTTCGCCGACCATCGACCTGACCGGCTACAAGTCGGCTGTGCTGACATTCCGCCACGCCGGCAATAAGTTTGAGTCGGCTGCCAACTTCGCTGCAAGCTGCACTGTGGCTGTACGCGAGGACGGCGGAGCATGGACCACTGTCACTGTGCCCAACTTATGCGAAGGCACCTCATGGACGTTTATCGATTCCGGCAACGTTGACCTGACCCCGTTCGCAGGCAAGAAGATACAGTTCGGTTTCCACTACGTGTCAACCGACGAGATAGCCGGCTCATGGGAAATCGACGCAATCAAGGTCAATGCCGGCAAGTAAGTCATTCTAACACTACAAGCAATGAAAAGTATAAGATTATCATATTTGGGAGCCTCGCTGCTCATGGTCACGGCACTCGCTTCGTGTCAGGATGACTTTGACGCTCCCGGAATACAGGAGCCTGTCGCTACATGGCAGGCCAACACCACTATCGCCGGCCTCAAGGAGGCGATGTGGAAGGACGACACCAACTATGCCATCAAGTGCCCGCAGAAGGAGGACGGCTCCAACTACATCATCAAGGGGCGTGTCATCTCCTCTGACGCTTCGGGCAACATCTACAAGTCACTCTACCTGCAGGACGCTACCGGCGCGATAACCATCTCTATCAACCAGAACAGCATCTACAACCAGTACCGCGTAGGTCAGGAGGTAGTGATGGACGTTACCGGCTTGTACATAGGCAAGTATGCCGGCCTCGAGCAGATAGGCGGCTACGGCGAATACAACGGCACGCCGCAGGTGTCGTTCATGATATACCCGCAGTTTGAGGAGCATACGCAGCTCAACGGCCTCCCCTCGACCGACCTGACATACATCAACTACGGCGAGGAAGCCCCCGCCGAGGGGATGTACTGCACGGTGATGAAAATCTCCGACCTCCCCACCGACAATGCCGGCATACGCGCCATGCAGAGCCAGCTCGTCGAGCTGCGCAACGTGCATTTCGAGCAGGGCGGCGAGAACACGTATTCGACTTACCAAACGTCTGAGAACCGTAACCTGGTCGATGAGGCCGGCAACACCATCGTGGTGCGTACTTCGGGCTACTCGACATTCTACAACCAGACACTGCCCAAGGGCACCGGCACTGTCCGCGCCATGCTGTCATACTTCAACGGCACATGGCAGCTGCTGCTGCGCTCTACGGCCGACGTGATGTTCGGCGGCAAGGGACAAAAGGATGAACCCTACACCGTCAGCGAGGCTCTCGGCCTCCAGGATACCGGCGCGGCCGGCTGGGTCAAGGGCTACATCGTCGGCGCTGTCAAGGGCGGCGTGAGTGCTGTGACCTCAAACGAGGACATCATCTGGGGCAAGGACGTGGACATGGACAACAACCTCGTCATCGGCGAGACTGCCGACACCCGCGACTACACGCAGTGCGTGGTGGTTGAGCTCAAGAGCGGCTCGGCGTTCCGCAACGCAGGCAACCTGCTCGACAACCCCGGCGTATACGGCAAGGCCATCTCCTGCCGTGGCACATTCGCACGCCTCCTGGGCATGGGTGGCGTGACTGGCAACGCCGGCACAACCGATGAGTTCACCATCGAGGGCGTTGACAATCCCAATCCCCCTGTGACCGACGCTCCCGGCGCACTCTCCTGCGACTTTGAGGAGGCTTCCAAGATAGCCGACTATACCGCCAAGGGGTGGAAGCTCGCGGCTGTCAAGGGCAACCTCTCCGGCTGGTACATCAAGACGTTCAACAACAACAATTTCGCTAATGTGAGCGCATATCTGGGCAATGCCACCGGCGGCCCGTATGAGAACTGGCTCATCACTCCCGCCATCGACCTGTCCAAGTCGGAGAAGAAGGTGCTTTCATTCGACTCCCAGGCTGCATACGCTGCCAACGACAGCTACCTCGAGGTATATGTCATGACTACTGACAACCCCGCGAGCGCACAGCTCACCAAGCTAAGCCCGGCACTTGCCACACCTCCGGCAAGCGGCTACAGCGACTGGGTGAAGTCCGGCGAGGTTGACCTCAGCGCGTTCAGCGGCATCGTCTATGTCGGCTTCAAGTACTATTCTGCAGCCGGCGGCAAGGACAACAGCGCAACGTATGCTGTTGACAACGTGGTAATAGGCAAGTCCACCGGCGGCTCGGTAACTCCCGATCCAGACCCGACTCCCGGCCCGACTCCTGACCTGCAGGATGCAGTAGTCCTCAAGGCTGCCGACGCTGCCAACTTTGACGGCGAGCATCACGCTGAAGAGCCTAAGGAGGGTTCGTCAAACGGTCAGGCTGAACGCTGGCAGCCCCTGCGCGGCTTCACTATAGGTGACTACGCATTTACATTCACTTCAGGCACCGGCACCGCAACTGCATGGTACAACATCATGTCAACCGCGACATCCGGCACTCCGACTGTCCGCTTCTACAACGGCTCGGGCATGACCATAAAAGTACCCTCGGGCAAGGTCGCCAAGATTGTCATGAAGGGCAGCAACGCCAACAGCGCGCTCGCTCCCACGGCTGATGCCGGCACTGTCGCCCGCGACGGCAACACTGTCACCTGGACTTCCACCACCGGCGTAAGCAGCGTGACATTCGCCTTCAATGCAACATACCGCGTCAACACCTTCGAGGTTTACCTCGTGAAATAAGGGGTTGACCTCGTTCTGAACATATTCCCCGCTTGCGGACATCACCGCAGCGGGGAATTAAATCCTGAAAACAAGAATACATCCGTTCAACTGATGAAGAAACTTTTATTGCTGGCACTGGCTATCTTCGCGGCTATCGGCTGTGCATGGGCTGCATATCCCCAAGGCTACTATGACGCAATGGAGGGGAAGAGCCGCGACAAGCTGAAAGCCGCAGCCAAGACCTGTGTCCAGTCGCACACGCAGCTCATCTACCAGCAGCTGCCCGTATACTGGCAGTACACCGACGTTTATGCCGACCTGTACAACGGCAGCAAGCGTTGGTGGGACATGTACAGCGACAACATCTACTTGATACGCGGCGGCGAATCCGCCCTCGGCAGTTTCTCGCGCAACCGCATGCAGCGCGAGCACTCTGTCCCCAAGTCGTGGTGGAAGAAGAGCGGAAGCGTGGACTATACGCCCGCTTACAGCGACTTGTGGAACCTTTACCCCTCTGACGGGCCGGCCAACCAGGCCAAACTGAACTACGCATTCGGCGAGTGCAGCAGCGCCACGTTTGACAACGGCGTGTCGAAAATCGGCCCTGCCAGGACCGGCATGGGCGGCGGCAGCGGCAATGTCTTCGAGCCAGATGACCGCTACAAGGGCGATTTCGCCCGCGCCATTTTCTATATGGCTACAGTCTATGACGACCTCCCCTGGGCTATCAACTACATGTTCCAGTCAAACTCTTACCCCACGCTCCGCGCATGGGCTGTCGATATGCTGCTGCAATGGAGCCGCATGGACCCGGTGGACGAGAAGGAGAAGGTGCGCAACGATGCCGTGCAGAACGCGCAGGGCAACCGCAACCCATTCATCGATTTTCCCGAGCTGGCTGAATACATCTGGGGCACACGCACCACGGAGACTTTCCATATCGCCGACCAGGGCGGGCAGGTAACGCCGCCTTTCACCGGCGACCCAGAGGTGACGGCTCCTGTGAATGGCGACGAGCTGCCCTTCGGCGATGTGGCTATAGGCAAGACCCTCTCGGCGCAGCTCACAGTGACCGGCAGCAACCTGACCTCAAACCTCTCTGTGCGCATCACCGGCACTGACCGCGCCATGTTCACCGTTTCTGCCAATGCCATCCCCGCACTGCAGCTGAATCAGGGCGAGTCGTTCCTGCTCAACATAGTCTACCGCCCGACTTCAGAGGGCGAGCACCACGCCAACCTCACACTGTACGACGGCGGCCTGCCGCTTGGGCAGCAGATCAATGTCAGCCTCTCCGGCAAGGCGTTCCCCGTGCCTGAACTGGAAACGCTCACCGCGACTGACGCGACCAACCTCTCCGACTATTCGTATACCGCCAACTGGAACGCCACGCTCCAGGTGATAGACAACTATGTGGTGACACGTGTGCGCTATGACGGCGACGACACGGAGAGCGAGGAACTCAATTCCGACACCAACAGCCTCGACATATACGGCCGCACACCGGATGTGACCGAGTCCTACTATGTGCGCTCGTCGCGCCTCGGATACCTCTCCGAACCCTCAAACGTCATCGTCATTCCTGGCGGCGCCGGCGTGGTCGGCATACACGGCGACCAGCCCCTGACGATAGGAGCTGCAGAGGGCGGCTTCGTGGTGCTGCTCGACACCGTGCATGCCAACCTGCGCGTCTACAACATGAGCGGCGCGCTGGTGCTGCACCGCGCTTCAGTATGCGGCGGCGAGACGTTCACGCTTCCTGCCGGCGTGTATGTGGTGACGACAGACCAGGCTCTGCGCCCCTGCAAGACGACAGTATTCTGACCCATAGAAAACAAAAGACTCTCAATATGAACAAAGTTATTTCTCTCATTTCCGCCGCCTTTGTGCTGTCAGCCACTTGCCTGACGATGTCGGCGGCAATCCCGGACGGCTACTATTCAGCCCTCGAGGGTAAGAAGCAGTCTGCCCTGAAGGCTGCTGCAAAGTCTGCTGCCGCAAGCCACACGCGGGTTTCGTATGGCGATGACACATGGGACGCTTTCAGGCAGACCGATGTGCGCACAGTCAACGGACAGAAGGTGTGGTGGGACATGTACAGCGACAACAATGTGTCTGTATCTGGCGGACACGGCGGAATGAACATAGAGCACTCTGTCCCCAACTCATGGTGGGGCAAGGCCAAAAACGACGCATACTGCGACTTGTTTCACCTGAACCCCTCGGACAAGGAGGCCAACAACCGCAAGGCCAACTATCCCCTCGGCATAGTGGCGACGGTGAAATGGACCAACGGTGTCACCACTGTCGGCAGCCCGGCAAGCGGCGCTTGCGGCGGCGCGTCATGGGTGTTTGAGCCGGCTGACGAGTACAAGGGGGACTTCGCCCGCACCTACTTCTACATGTTCACCATCTATGACGACATCAACTGGAGCGTGACGCAGACCGACCGCAACTTCATGTTTGACGGCAGCTCATACCCCTCGCTGCGCCCTTGGGCATACACCATGCTGCTCGAGTGGTCCAAGAACGACCCGGTGGACGAGAAGGAGCGCAACCGCAACGAGGCAATATACAAGATTCAGGGCAACCGCAACCCGTTTATCGACTATCCCGAACTGGCGGAATACATCTGGGGCAGCAAGCAGAACGAAGCGTTCAGCACTACTGGGTCGGTTGACCCGGACCCGGACCCGGATCCCGATCCGGATCCCGACACTGACGAGGTCATACTGCAGGCTGACAAGACTTCCGGCTTCGAGAAATTCACTTACGACAACGTGTCGATGCCCTCTGACGCATCCTATATCTGGAAGATAGACGACCGCTACGGCCTGGTGGGCGGCGCGTACTACAACGGCAAGTGCCATGCGGCTGACGCTTGGGCGATTTCCCCCATCCTTGACCTGACCGAGAGCGCGGCAGCCGCCATGAAGTTCCGCCATGCCGGCAACAAGTTCAACGACGCCGAGACGTTCGCCTCAAGTTGCTCGCTGGGCGTTCGCGAGGTGGGCGGCGAATGGCAGACGGTGGAGATACCCAACATGTGCGAAGGCACAAGCTGGAAGTTCATCGATGCCGGCGACATTGACCTGACCCCATTCGTGGGCAAGGAAATCGAGATCGGTTTCCACTATGTCTCGACCGACGCTGTTTCCGGCACGTGGGAAATCGACAACCTGCAGGTGACACGCCGCAAGAACGTGGGAGTGGACGAAATGTCATCTGCTGTCTACTCCGCGACTGCATATTCTCCGGCTCACGGTACGCTCTGCATCACAGCCGGCGGCACTTACTTGTCCTCAGCCGCGGTCTATGACATGGCCGGCCGCCGCGTGGCTTCCGGCTCGCTCGCCGGCGACATCACGCTGACGGTTGCCCCGGGCGTGTATATCGTCACATACTCCGACGGTCTGCCCGCTACGAAAGTAGTCGTGCGCTGACCCGAGAACATCCTTATATGATAAAATTCATCCACAACAGATTTATTAGCATGATTTTCAACCGACTGAAGGTGGCCAGGGCGTTGTCCTTGGCCGCCTGTCTGGCGGCAGCGCCGATGCTGCACGCCCAATCCGGCGAAAGCCCCGGCTTTGTCCGCAGCACTCCGGAAGCCGAGAATGAACCCATTGCGCAGCCTGTCTCCGGCACTCTGCCGGTGGTGTATGTCAACACCGAGGGAGGTGCGCCGATAGTGAGCAAAGAGGACTACCTCGACGCAACCCTTTGGATTGACCCTATGGGTACGGAGGGGGTAGAAGCCTTCGGCTCTGCCGCCGAGCCGATTACGCTCCAGATACGCGGTCGGGGCAACAGCTCTTGGCAGAAGCGCAAGAAGCCGTACAAGCTGAAGTTCACTAAGAAACAAAAGCCTTTCGGCTTCCCGAAAAGCAAGCATTTCGCGCTGCTCGCCCATGCTGGCACACAGACATATATGCAGGGTGAGACCGCATACGAGATGGCGCGTGTCATCGGCCTTGGCTGGGTGCCGCGCTCCTATCCCGTTGAGGTGGTGCTGAACGGTGTCAACGTAGGTGTCTACGCCTTTTCCGAGACAGTCCGCATCGACGAGGGACGGCTCGAAATCAACGAGCAGCCTGAGAACAACACCGACCCTGCAACCATTGACGACGGCTGGCTCGTAGAGATAGATGCCACTATTGACACGCCGCAGATAGTGGTGTGTCAGAATTATCTCGGCACGGAGGAGAACCCACGATGGTTTACTATAAAGACCCCGGAGGTATTGTCCGATGTGCAGTTGCAGTGGATTACTGAACAGCTGACCGATGCCACCCATGCTATCTACAATCCCGACAAGCTATCAGGTGACTGGAAGGAATATTTTGATCTGGCCTCCCTCGCGCGTTACTATATAGTGCAGGAAGTCTCCTGTAACTTCGACGCATTCACCAGCAGTACATATATGCATCACTCGTCTGGCGGGAAGTGGACTTTTGGTCCTATATGGGACTCGGAGTGGACGTGGGATCCGGAAGTCCGTAATGGTACTTTTTGGGAAGAGCTACATCGCTATTATGCCGGTGATGACGATGAGATGTATTTTCCCACATGGATTGCCGAACTGTGGAAGTACAACGAGTTCCGCCGCATCGTCCTTGAGGAGTGGGAGAAGTTCTATCCTGACTATCTTGTCAAGGTGCGCGATTTCGTTGACCGCTTCTATGCACAGACCCGCGCCGCATACCTGGTGAACGGCAAGATATGGCCTTCTTACGATGCGATAAACATCGACTGGGCATATTCCCGCGTAACGACTCACCTTGATGCTTACGCCGCATGGTTTGACCAGTTCATACGCGAGGCAGTCAACGGAGTTGAGGGCGTGGCAGCTGGCACCGAGGCATATCCTGCCGATGTGTACACCGCCACCGGCATCCTCGTGTTCCGCGCCGCCTCTGCCGATGAGGTGGCATCATTGCCTGCCGGCTTGTACATTGTGGGCGGCCGCAAACTTATCATACGATAAAAAAGACAGCCTTTTAGGCTCTGTAGGCACGCTGACCGCTGGGCGGCGTGCTCTTTTTTACCGCAAAAAGGTCATGGGAGCGTTTTTATTACTACCTTTGCATCGAATTACAGAATAGTGAAACCCGACAGCCGCTCTAGCTGCGGTTGGAGGCATATACGTATAGAAATATGTTAGAAAACACCGATGTTAAGACGTTAGACAGGGTGGTTGTTCGTTTCGCCGGAGATTCCGGCGACGGTATGCAGCTCGCCGGAAACATCTTCTCAAATGTTTCTGCTGGCGAGGGGAACCAGATATCGACATTCCCCGACTATCCTGCGGAAATCCGCGCCCCGCAAGGCTCGCTTAGCGGCGTGAGCGGTTTCCAAGTGCACATCGGCCGTGGGGTGCATACTCCCGGCGACCAGGCTGATGTGTTGGTGGCTATGAACCCAGCTGCCCTTAAGACTAATCTGCAGTTTCTCAAACCAAGCGGCATCATAATCTGCGATGTGGACAAGTTCCAGAAATCGGACTTGGATAAGGCGCAGTTTGCCACCGGCGACCCGGTCAAGGAGCTGGGCATCGACCCGCGCCGCATCATGCTCGTGCAGATGACCTCACTGGTCAAGCACGCCCTCGCCGATTCCGGCATGGACATGAAGAGCGTCCTCAAGAGCCGCAACATGTTTGCCCTCGGACTGATATGCTGGCTCTTCGACCGCCCTCTCGACAGCGTGCTGCGCAAGCTTCAGGCCAAGTTTGCCAATAAGCCAGCCGTATACGAGGCTAACGCCAAGGTGATACGCGCTGGCTGGGACTGCGGACATAATACGCATTCCTCGATGTCCACTTACCGTGTAGAGACCGAATCCGAGAAGAAAGGCACTTATACCGACGTAAGCGGCAATACCGCCACGGCATGGGGTCTCATCTTGGCTTCGCAGAAGAGCGGACTCCCCCTGTTCCTCGGCTCATATCCCATCACCCCCGCGACTGACATACTCCACGAGCTGGCCAAACGCAAGGACCTCGGTGTCAAGGCTTGCCAGATGGAGGATGAAATAGCCGGCGTATGCTCCGCGATAGGCGCAAGCTACGGCGGCAGCCTTGCCGTGACGTCAACGTCAGGCCCCGGCCTCGCGCTCAAGAGCGAGGGCATCGGCCTCGCCGTTATGGCAGAGCTCCCGCTCGTCATAATAGACGTGCAGCGCGGCGGCCCCTCTACCGGCCTCCCCACCAAGACCGAGCAGACCGACCTGATGCAGGCTCTCTACGGCCGCAACGGCGAGTCCCCCGTCTGCGTCATGGCGGCTGTCAGCCCGACAGACTGCTTCTACATGGCCTTTGAGGCCTGCCGCATCGCCCTCGAGCACATGACGCCGGTCATCCTGCTCACTGACGCCTTCATCGCCAACGGCTCGTCGGCATGGCGTATACCGGAGGACGATGAGTTCCCTGAAATCAAGCCAAACTATGTCACAGCAGAGCAGATAGCCGCCGGATGGAAGCCCTTTGACCGCGACGAGGACACAAAGGTGCGCTATTGGGCTGTCCCCGGCACAGAGGGCGCAATGCACCGCGTCGGCGGCCTGGAGAAGGACTACAACACGTCTGTCATCTCAACTGACGGCAAGAACCACCAGCGCATGGTGGATGCCCGCCGCGAGAAGATAGCCCGCATCGCCGAGGACATCCCCCTCAACGAGCCAAAGGGCGACCTCTCCGCCGACACTATCCTCGTGGGCTGGGGCGGCACATACGGCCACCTGCTCACAGCCGTCGAAGAGCTGAACGCCGCAGGACATCCCATCGCCCTCGCACAGTTCCGCTACATCAACCCGCTCCCCAAGAACGCCATCCCGATGCTCTCGCGCTACAAGAACATCATCGTGGCAGAGCTCAACACGGGCATGTTTGCGGACTACCTGCAGCAGAAGCTCCCCGGCAAGGTGATAAAGAGAATAAACAAAGTAGAAGGTCAGCCGTTCCTGGTACAGGAAATCGTGGACGGTGTCATCAAACATATCGAGAGCAATGGAAAGTAACAAGACAACGGGACTTACCCCCTCCGACTTCAAGAACGGACAGACGGCACGCTGGTGTCCGGGCTGCGGCGACCATGCCATCCTCAGCGTGCTTCTCAAGGCAATGGCCGAAGTGGGCGTGGAGCCGCGCAACACCGCTGTCATCTCTGGTATCGGCTGCAGCTCGCGTCTGCCGTACTATATGAATACCTATGGAATGCACACCATCCACGGTCGCGCAGCTGCGATAGCCACCGGCCTGAAGACCACGCGCCCGGACCTCATGGTATGGCAGGTTTCCGGCGACGGCGACGGCCTCGCCATTGGCGGCAACCATTTCATACACGCCGTGCGCCGCAACATCGACATCAACATCCTGATGTTCAACAACAAGATATACGGCCTCACCAAGGGGCAGTATTCACCCACGTCTGCACGCGGCACTGTCTCCAAGTCAAGCCCTTACGGCACAACCGAAGACCCGTTCATCCCCGCTGAGCTCTGCTTCGGCGCACGCGGCAGCTTCTTTGCCCGCAGCTTTGACGTCGCCCTCGACACCACAAAGGAGGTTATGGTCGCAGCTGCACGCCACAAGGGTGCGGCTGTCGTCGAGATATTGCAGAACTGCGTGATATTCAACAACGGCATACACTCCTATATGACCAGCAAGGAAAACCGCGACGAACACACCATACACCTGCGCCACGGCGAGAAGATGCTCTTCGGCAAGGACTTGCGCAAGGGCCTGGTGCAGAGCGGCTTTGGCGTCAAGGCTGTCGTCATCGGCGAGGACGGCTGGACCATGGACGACGTGCTGGTGCATGACGCGCATTGCGCCAACAACTTCATACAGCAGCAACTGGCGATGATGGATGGCCACGAGCTGCCGCTGGCCATAGGCGTGATACGCGACCATGAAGCCCCGAGCTATGAGGCTGACGTGGAGGCGCAGGTGCGCGAGGTGCGCGAAAAACACGGCTTCTCCGACCTGCGCAGCATGATACTCAACACCCATGAAACATGGGAGGTGAAATAGCGGTTTTCAGGCTCTGATAAGCCCTCCCCAGCGGGTTTTACCCCCAAATTCTGCACAAAAGCGAATTTTTTGTGCAAGAAATTGGGTAAATATTTCCGTAATCGGAAATTAATTGCTTACTTTGCAGCCTGAAAATTAGAAAGTAGTATTAACGTAAAATCTTAGAGACATGTCTGACATTGCATCAAGAGTAAAAGCTATCATCGTAGACAAACTCAGTGTCGATGAAGCCGAAGTAACTCCCAACGCCGAGTTCACCAAAGACCTCGGTGCAGACTCACTGGATACAGTGGAGCTGATCATGGAGTTCGAGAAGGAGTTCGGCATCACCATCCCCGACGAGGACGCTGAGAAGATCACGACTGTAGGTGACGCTATCTCGTACATCGAGAAGAGCGAGAACAAATAATTTCCAAACCAGAACCCAACCATTCCGCCTATGGAATTAAAGAGAGTAGTAGTGACCGGGTTGGGAACGCTCAGCCCCATCGGCAATGACGTCGAGACGACATGGAAAAATGCCGTTGCGGGTGTGAGCGGCGCCGCCCCGATCACGCATTTCGACGCTGAGCTGTTCAAGACGAAGTTCGCCTGCGAGGTGAAGGATTTCAACCCTGCGGACAGGTTTGACAGAAAGAAGGCTCGCCAGCTGGATCTGTACGCTATGTATGCGTTGGTGGCTGCTGACGAGGCTATCGCCAATGCAGGCATAGATGCCGAGGGCATTGACAAGAACCGTGTCGGTGTAATCTTTGCTGCCGGCATCGGCGGTCTGCACACTTTCGAGGAGGAAGCGGGCTATTATGCCCTTAACAAAGACAAGGGGCCGAAATACAACCCCTTCTTCATCCCCAAAATGATTGCCGACATCGCCGCCGGGCAGATTTCAATCGACCATGGGTTCCGCGGCCCCAACTTCGCGACCGTTTCTGCCTGTGCTTCGTCCAACAATGCCCTCATCGATGCGTTCAACTATGTACGTCTGGGCATGGCAGACGCTATCGTCGCCGGCGGTGCCGAAGCTGCTGTATTCCCTGCCGGAGTGGGTGGCTTCAATTCGATGAAGGCTCTCTCGACCCGCAACGATGACCCCAAGGGCGCATCTCGCCCCTTCAGCGGCTCGCGTGACGGGTTCGTAATCGGTGAGGGCGCGGCAGCCCTGGTGCTTGAGGAGCTCGAGCACGCCAAGGCTCGCGGCGCGCACATCTATGCCGAAGTTGCCGGCGGCGGCATGAGCGCTGATGCTTATCACATCACTGCCACTCATCCCGAGGGTCTCGGCGCTGTCCTCGTAATGGAGAACGCGCTCCGCGACGCTGGCATGAAGCCCGAGGACATCGACTATGTCAACCTCCACGGCACATCAACGCCTGTAGGTGACGTGAGTGAGGCCAAAGCTATCCGCAAGGTCTTCGGAGACCATGCGTACAAGATGAGCCTCAGCTCAACCAAGTCGATGACCGGACACCTTCTCGGCGCGGCCGGCGCTATCGAGGCACTGCTCACCGTCAAGGCTATTACCGACGGCATCGTGCCCCCGACCATCAACCATGAGGAAGGCGACAACGATCCCGAAGTGGACTACGGCATGGACTTCACCTTCAACAAGGCGAAAAAACGCGAAATCAACGCTGCTCTGAGCAACACATTCGGTTTTGGCGGCCACAATGCTGCCCTTATCCTCAAGAAATACAAAGGATAAGCCGTAGTCAGAGACAAGCCCCCGACTATACCGCCCCCTGCAAAAGAGTTACTCTTAGGCAGAGGGCGTTTTCTTTTCCAGTGCCGAGGGCGGATTGTCGCGCCGCAGCCGGCCGGTGAATGGAATCCAGTTCAAAGTGCAAAATCTGATTTGGGCGTGGGGAACGTTGCATTTTGCGGATTCGGATTATTTTCATAACTTTGCGTCAAACTGAAATCTAACAGCAAAGCGTCATGCTCGACAAGACGGTCAGATTCATAGATCTTTTCGCTGGGATAGGCGGCATCCGCACAGGCTTGTCACAGGCATTGGGAGATGCAGGGTTCACTCCGCAGTGTGTCCTGACATCGGAGATAAAGCCATACGCTATAAGAGTGCTGCAAGACAATTATCCTCAAGAATCGCTTGTCGGCGACGTGACTCAACTCGACACCACAGACATCCCTGATTTTGACATCTTGTGTGCCGGATTTCCTTGTCAGGCATTTTCGTCCGCAGGCAAACGGCATGGCTTTGCCGATACACGAGGTACGTTGTTCTTTGAGGTAGAGCGCATTTTGAGGGAAAAGAAGCCCAAGGGCTTCATCCTCGAAAATGTCGAGGGTCTTGTTTCGCACGATAACGGCAAAACGCTTGATGTGATACTGACAAGTCTAAGGGCATTGGGCTACAAAGTGACGTACCGCGTTCTCAACTCGCGCGATTTTGGCGTACCGCAAGAGCGCAAACGCATATACATCACTGGAACTTTCAGCACAGACCCCAACCTCGACAACTTTCCAGGCTCGTCAAAGACGGTTGGCGATATACTCGAAAGGGGAATCCCCGCCGAGAGCAGCCCGTTTATCGACTCGCTGCTCAGCCATTACTCAGTGTCTGACCTTTACGGCAAGTCCATCAAAGACAAGCGCGGAGGCGGAAGCAACATCCACTCTTGGGACTTGGAAATCAAAGGAGCTGTTTCTATTGACCAAAAGACGTTGCTCAACTGCATGTTGCGTGAGCGAAGAAAAAAGAAATGGGCAGAAGAAATCGGCATCGACTGGATGGATGGCATGCCGCTGACCCTGAATCAAATACATACATTCTTCCCTCATCCGCAACTTGGAGAGATGCTCGAAGATCTTGTTTGCAAGGGGTATCTGAAATATGAACACCCCAAACAGAAGAAGACACACACAGACCTGTTTGGCAGGACTACCACTGTCCGCGAACCTGATACATCACTGCCCAAGGGGTATAACATAGTTGCGGGCAAGCTGAGCTTCGAGATAAGCAAGGTCCTTGATCCTGCAGACGTTGCGCCGACACTGGTGGCAACTGATATGCAGAAACTGTATGTGTCTGACGGCGAGGGTCTGCGGCGGCTCACGCTGCGTGAGGGACTGCGCCTGTTCGGCTATCCTGAAACAATGAACCTAAACGTGTCTGAAAAAGAAGGGTTTGACCTGCTTGGAAACACTGTTGCCGTACCAGTAATAAAAGCAGTGTCATCACGCCTGATAACAGCAATAAATACACCTACGCCATGAACAGCCTCATGAAACTGACTACAGAACAGGTCTACAACAAGCTGCTGAAAGAAGACAACATAATGGAAGAAGAGGGGCAAATCCGCTTCTTCCTTGGAAATGTAGACATAATAGTCCGGCAAAAGGATGTCGTAGGCAACATTATTCAGGAATGGCTCGAGGGTTGGCTGTCAAAGAATGGCATCGCATTTGACCGCAATGTCAATTCGCAGATGCCGCCCGATATATTCCTCGACCCGGAAGACCACACTCTCGAACTGCTCGAGGTGAAAGCTTTCAACCGTGATGCCTCGCCAGGCTTTGACATCGCTGACTTCAAGGCATACGCACGCGAAATAGTCGCTTCGCCGTATATGTTGCATACGAAATACCTGATATTCGGCTACCGAATGTCCGACGACGGCATAGTCACGATACGCGGACTGTGGCTCAAGAATGTGTGGGAGATATGCCGCTCCATGGAAAGCTGGGCCCTTAACGTGCAGTATAAGAACAAGGTGATCCATAAGATACGCCCTGCAACATGGTACAGCAACAACCGCAGGTTTCCTCTGTTCAAATCGTTGGAACACTACTTGTCTGCGATTGAAGAAACGCTGTTCGGCTACCCTGACACACATGCTGTTGCAACTGGCTGGCGGCGCAGAATGGTTGCCGCCTATCAGGATTTCTATGGGGTAAAACTATCCATCCCTCGCTGGGATGAGATTGAAGACATATACCGTCCAGCAGCTGACAAATGAGCGGCTTTTCCTTTGGCTGACACTGCTTATCCATAAGCATCAAAATAAACTGACGCTGTGCCGCATTTGCCTGCCAAAAGCAATCGCCCACATTGCATCAAATCAATCAGTTGAATAAACAATTTATGAAAATCGAACTTTTTGTGGTCAATGACCAATATGCAGTAGAATGTGTCGAAAACGGAGACTTGGAAGCTCTCCGCGAGTATCTCTCTGACCCAAGTTGCTATGCAACACTTGACGGCCCGATAACCCTCAATTCTGAGGCAGAGGCAGCAGCATACATAGACGGTCTCTTTTATGGGTTCGTTGAGCGCGCTCCTGCTGAAAGATGGGTTCTCCGTGCCGACAACCCAGATGACAAAGCCATTATTGACATCTTCAACGAATAGTTGTCAGGTCTGTACAAAATACACATGTCTGAGGGTGCGTCTATTTTGACACACCCCCTACGAAATTGAGTTCTACAAAATATTGAACCAACGTTGCACTTGCCTCTGCGTGTTCCGAAAAATTGATGTAAATTTGTGGATATGAAACATTTCTCCCTGCTGATAGCAGCTTTTCTTGCCGCCCTTGTGTTGACGGGATGCGGCAAGAACGAGTTCCATGTCGAGGCCTCGCTGCCAGCTTCCGTTACACAGGTCTATGAGCTGACATATTACGCTTCCGACAGCAAAAAAGGCTGGATCACGGAGACAGTCCTCTCGGTCACCCAAGGGAAGGGTGCTGTGACGTGCGTCACGCGCAACCCCTCAATGGTGTGGGTCGCCGTGACTGGCTCTGCTGTGCCGGCTGTGGCATTTTATGCCGAGCGCGGCGACAAAATCACCATTTCCGGCAAAGATGCCGACCCGCTGACCTGGGACATCGGCGGCAACGACCTGAACGAGCGGTGGAGCAAATGGCGGCAGCAGAACGCGGCAGCCTTGCGCTCGCGCCAGGGCAAACTCATCAACCCTGCCGTGGCGAAATATGTCAAGGCCAACAAGTCGGACATCCTCTCGACCGTGCTGCTGCTCACCTCATACGTGCGCAGTGTCAATGAGAAGGAGTTTGCCGAACTGTGGAACATGCTCGATGCTGACGCTCGTGATCAGGAGATGATAACAGCAATAGGGCGTGCCGACAAGCTGGCCTCCGCGCCAGTTGACAAGCCTCTGTGCATCACTGACCTCAAGCTGCACGCCATGGGGGAGAGCATTGCCACTGTCCGCCCGGCGGATGCTGATGCGTTGCTGCTGTATTTCTGGCAGGGCAACGAGCCGCAGCGGCACGCTGACATTGACTCGCTGCGTGCTGTAATGAAAGAACAGCGCGAGCGTGCCGGCAAGCGGCTGACAGCCGTTGACGTGGCTCTGACAGCCGACTCCATGTCGTGGCTCAATACTGTCCGCCTCGATTCCGCAGACTGCCAGGGGTGGCTGCACACATGGGCGCCCGGAGGCCGTATGCACTCCTCAATATACACCCTCGACATACCTGCTACGCCGTGGTTTGTGGTCGTGGACAGTCGTGGCAACCAGGCATACCGAGGGCCGGAGAGCAAGGCGGCTTTGAAGCAGGTGCGTGCGCTGCTGAGCAAGGCCAAGACGCAGAAGGACAAAGCCCCGGAAGACAAGACAACGGCTAAAGAAACGCGCCCATGAAGCTGACCAAGATAACCTCCGCTTCCATACACGGCATCGACGCTTTTGCAGTCACGGTGGAGACACTCGTGGAGCGAGGCGTGATGTTCACGATAGTCGGGCTGCCTGATGCTGCCATCAAGGAGAGCCACACGCGCATCACCTCGGCGTTGAAGCACAGCGGCATAGAGTTCCCTCACCGCCGCACAGTCATCAACCTTTCGCCGGCAGACGTGCGCAAGGAGGGAGCGGCTTTCGACCTCCCGATGGCGATAGGCATACTCGCCTCCAATGAACTCATAGATGACGCTGCCCTGCAGGGGGTGATGATGACCGGCGAACTGTCACTCGACGGCACGGTATTGCCGGTGCGGGGCATACTGCCGATGGCGATAAAGGCGCGGCAGATGGGCTTGAGGCGCATGATAGTGCCTGCCGCCAATGCTGTCGAGGCGGCGGTTGTGGACAATGTGGAGATATACGGCGTGTCCTCGCTTGTCGAGGCTGTCGCCCTGCTGAAAGGGGAGGAGGACGCTGTGCAGCCTACAGTCATCAACACCCGCGAGCTGTTCTCGATGCAGTCCGAGGTGTTTGACGTCGATTTCAGCGACGTCAAAGGACAGGAGGCTGTCAAGCGTGCCCTTGAAGTGGCGTGTGCCGGCGGACATAACATACTGATGGTCGGCGCGCCCGGTTCGGGCAAGTCGATGATGGCTAAGCGAATACCCACTATAATGCCGCCGTTGAGCCTGCACGAGGCTCTCGAGACCACCAAGATACATTCCGTGGCTGGCAAGCTGAAGTCCGGCTCGATGCTGATGACGCACCGCCCGTTCCGCATGCCGCACCATACGGTCTCGCCTGTAGCCCTTGTCGGCGGCGGCTCAAACCCACAGCCCGGCGAAATATCGCTCGCGCACAACGGCATCCTGTTTCTCGACGAGTTCCCGGAATTTCCGCGCACAGTGCTTGAAGTGCTGCGCCAGCCTATGGAAGACCGCGTTATAACCGTCTCGCGGGCGCGGTACAGTGTGGACTATCCTGCATCGTTCATGCTTGTGGCATCCATGAACCCCTGTCCCTGCGGCTATTACGGTCACCCCACACGCCGCTGCACCTGCCTGCCCGGGCAGGTGGCGAAATACATGAACCGCATCTCCGGGCCGCTCATGGACCGCATCGACCTTCAGATAGAGATACAGCCCGTGGAGTTTGACGACATGGCCTCACGAGGCCCTGCGCTCGACAGCGCGACGATGCGGGCCAACGTGGTGCGGGCGCGCAGCATACAGCAGCAGCGGTATGCCGGCGAGCCGGGAGTGTACTGCAACGCGCAGATGAACTCGCGGCTGCTGCACCGCTACGCATGGCCCGACGAGGCCGGCCTCGCCCGCCTGAAGGACCGCATGACGCGCCTGAACATGTCGGCACGCGCCTTTGACCGCATACTGCGCGTGGCTCGCACCATCGCCGACCTCGAAGGCGCGGAAAACGTGTCGCAGACGCACATCGCCGAGGCAATAGGCTACCGAAGCCTCGACCGTGGCAACTGGGGCAACGTCTTCTGACCATACGCACTCTGCCGACAGCCTACTCACCTGCTCTCCCTCACAGACAAGAACAGATGAACAAACAACCCTAATACCTGAAATGAACAAACAGATGAACAAACACAAGAAAAACACTTTCCACTACGGATTTGTAATCGTGGCGTGCTGCTGCCTGATAATGGGGGTCAATATTGGGCTGACTTTCAGTTGCGCCGGCATCTTCTATACCCCGATATGCCAGTCGCTCGACGTGGCCAAGGGCGAGTTCGGCATCTACATGTCGGTCATGTACGTCACCTCGATACTCACGCTCACGCTCGCCGGGCAGCTTGTGGAGCGGCTCAGCGCACGCTGGCTCTTCTCCGGCTGTTCCGCGCTTATGGGCCTCACTTTTGGCGCAATGGCATTTTTCAACTCCCTGTGGGAGTTTTACGTAGCCGGCGGCGTGCTTGGCGTCACCACCGCATTCCTTCTGTACTTGAGTTTCCCGACGCTTGTCAACCGCTGGTTCCGCTCCAAGGTGGGGCTGATGATAGGCATCTGCAGCGCCGCCAGCGGCATCGGCGGCATCCTCTTCAACCCTATAGCCGGAAGCCTGATAGAAAACATCGGCTGGCGGTGGACATACGGCGTGTTTGCCGTAGTGCTGCTGCTTGTCGTCACCCCACTGCTCGCGCTGCTGCTGCGTGACCGCCCCTCCGACAAGGGGCTGCTGCCGTATGGCGACGACGGCTCTGCTGCCGCCAAGAAAACCGCCGGTGCCGACGACGGCATAGAATACAGCAAGGCTGTGCGTATGCCCGCGTTTTACGCTGTCGTGGTCTTCTCGTTCATCATCATGGCAGTCTCCACGCTCAACCTCTTCATCCCTGGATATGTAGACTCCTCGTTCAGCATCGAGCAGGCTTCGATAGCCGCAGCCGTGGTAATGGCCGGTGTCACCATAGGCAAGCTTGTTCTGGGGTGGATCAACGACCGCAACTGCGCCATGGGTGTCGCCACGACGATGCTCTGCGGCATCATCGGCCTTGTGCTGGTAGTGCTCGGGCATGACAACATCTGGCTCATCTATGCCGGCTCGTTCCTGTTCGGCTGGGAATACTCCGGTGTGACGGTGCAGACCACGATGCTCACCAAGTCGGTGTTCGGCAACCGCAGCTATGTGCGCATATACAGCATGGTCAGCATCGCCCTCGCGGCAGGAGGCGCGTTGGCGAGCGGCGGCTGGGGGCTGCTCTCCGACCGTTCAGGGTTCAACACGATCTTCCTGTGCGGCGCGGCGGCACTTGCCGCAGGCCTTGTACTCGGCGAGCTGTCACTGCTGTCAGCACGCCGCAAACCGAAGGCTGAAGCAGAGGCATGAAAGACGCGGCACAGCGGGCGGAGTTCGGACGGTTTGCCGAGGAGCGGGCGGCAGAGGAGATGCTGCTGCGCGGCTACATCGTGCGCGAGCGCAACTGGCGGCCGAAGAACAGCCACCTCGAGGTAGACATAATCTGCCAGCAGGACGACACCATCATCTTCGTCGAGGTCAAGGCTCGCAACCCCGAGGACGAAGACCCGGCGGAGGCTGTTGACGAGAAGAAGCAGCGGCGGCTCGTCCGCGCTGCGGAGATCTACCTGCGCCAGCAGCAGTATGACTTCTACTACCGCTTTGACATAGTGACAGTGACCGGCACCATGGAGGAATACGTCCTCGACCATATCGAGGACGCCTTCCTGCCGCCCCTGACAGCCCGCTGACCTGACAGCCAGAGACGAAATAGTCCCGGATTTCCTTGTATATCGAGAAAATTCGGGCTAATTTTGTAACTGAGTTGCGAAAACACCTCAAATATTCATAGAAACCGCAGATGCATACCCACAATGTGTCTGATTAATTTACGGAAATGAACAAGGAAGATTTTTTCGACAGGCTTTCAGCGGAAGCCTGTCGATTCAAACAAGAATTGACAGACTCTGAAGAAGATTGGATTGTCAAGGGATTTATAGATGTCTGCAAGAATGTCTATACAATAAGTGCCGATACCAAAGTGGTTTCTAAGATAATAGAAATCTTGCTCATACCCAAATTGCAGAAGTTTGCCGAGAAGTGCCAGTTGGAGATTATAATGCCGTCAAAGCAGAACTTTTATCCGGACATAACATTCAGGGATAATGACGGGAACATGTTTGCTGTGGATTTCAAGACCAGTTATTACGATGGAGAAATTGTAAATGGACTAACCCTTGGATCTTATTGGGGGTATTTCCGTAATCGCGACAACGTACGGAATATGGATTTTCCTTACAATGCGTATTGCTCTCATATAGTCTTGGGGGTCTTGTACAAGCGAAATATAGGTACAGCCGGCTACGATGTGTATGGCATTGACGACCTTGGCTCAATTCGTTCTGTTATACGTGACTTTGTGCTTTTTGTACAGCCGAAATGGAAAATAGCGAGTGACAAGCCAGGTAGCGGCAACACAAGAAACATTGGCGGTATAACAGATGTGGCAAAATTATGCTGTGGAGAAGGCCCGTTTTCTCAACTTGGAGAAGATGTTTTTGACGATTATTGGACAGGCTATTTCAACATTGCAGATGCCAAGGCCGTAGGATTGGGAGTGCCGCCGTACAGAAACTTGGATGAATATGAAAAATACCTGCAGTCAAAGGCTGACAAACTGAGTAAACTTCAAAACAGTTGATGAGATGCCGATAGTAATTCCTCCTATAAAGTCACAGGGTATAAAGACTAAGCTTGTCCCGTGGATTAACGATATCATCTCGAAATCAGGGTTAGACCAAGCAAAAGCCAACTGGATTGAACCTTTTTTCGGGACAGGAGTGGTGGGGTTGAATGCTACCGTTGGTGGAGTGCGGTATGTAGGGGACAGCAATCCTCATATCATAAATCTGTATAATGGTATACTGCATGGCGACATTACATCTGGTAATGTAAGGCAATATTTGGAGCGAGAAGGAGAACTGCTGTCACAGGCAGGTGAGAATGGGTATGCCCATTACCGTAAGATTAAAGACCGATTTAATTCCGAGTTTGGGTCATTTGATTTCTTGTTTTTGTCTCGAGCTGGCTTCAACGGCATGATGCGCTTTAACAGCCAGGGCAAATGGAATATCCCGTTTTGTAAAAAACCGAATAGATTCTCTCCTGCATACATTACAAAGATATGTAATCAAGTCGCTGCTACACAGCGTATTGTGTGGAAATATGGTTGGGGATTTCACAATCAGGGTTTTCTTGAAACGATAAATATGGCTGGTGAGGGGGATTTAATTTATTGCGATCCTCCATATTTGGGCCGTTCAGTGGATTATTATAACGGGTGGACAGAGGACGACGAAAAGCAACTGTACCTTGCGTTGAAAAGCACGTCTGCTCGTTTTGTTCTTTCAACATGGCATCATAACGAGTTCCGGACGAATGTTATGGTAGACAAGTTGTGGGGGAACTTCAATGTTGTTACTCGCGAGCATTTTTATCAAGCTGGAGCGCATTTGGATAATCGGCACCCGATGGTTGAGGCACTTGTGTTCAATTTTGAGTTATGCACAGAGAAGCCAAAGGAAAGGCAGCTTCAATTGGATTTTGCATGAAAAAGGGCAGGCGAGGTGTGATAGTCGAGGCTTGCGTGGAGGATTACGAGACTCTTGCCGGCGTTTGGGAACGGTCGGTCAGGGCAACGCACCATTTCCTCACGGAGCAGGACATACTGCATTTCCGCGAGCGCATCATGGACTGCTATTTTCCGCAGGTCGAGCTGTGGAAATATGTGGAGGACGGCAAGGTCTGCGGCTTCATCGGACTAAGCGACATGATAGAGATGCTGTTTGTAGACCCGGACTGTTTCCGCCGGGGCATCGGCTCGCGGCTGCTCGCTTTTGCGGTCACGGAGAAGGGCATGACCCGTGTTGATGTCAACGAGCAGAACCCCGGGGCGATGGCCTTTTACCGAGCGCATGGCTTCGAGCCGGTGAGCCGCAGCGAAACTGACAGCGAGGGCAACCATTTCCCGATAATTTACCACTCCTTGCATCCATAGGCATATTTAATGCGTTGGGCTTATTTGCTCGTTTGCCGATTTTGTGTATCTTTGCAGACACTTTCAGATACAAGATATGCACCGATATAACCTCAATTTCATCTCTGACGAGGACATATACAACCATGTCCGATTGACAGTCGAGGCTTACCGCCGGGAAATCACACTTGCGCAGTTCAATGAGAATGTGGCTGACCCGATTAAGCTCACGTTTGATGCCAAGGTGTACGGCAAGACCATACGGCAGACCATTGAGGATGAGTGTTTCCGGCAGATAGACAAGTCTAACACTAACCGTATCGGGTATTTCCACCAGAACCTCTCCCGTTATGCTGGCAACGGCTGGGTTGTGCCGTCTAAGGGGTTTGACGTAATCAACGATTCACGGCACATATATGTGGAGCTGAAGAACAAGCACAACACGATGAATTCCGCGTCGTCGCAGAAGACCTACATGAAGATGCAGGGCAAGCTGTTGGAAGATGACCAGGCTGTGTGCTATCTTGTGGAGGTGATATCCAAAAAATCAAAGGACGAACCATGGAAAATCACGTTGGACGGACAGCCGCGTTCTCACCGCAATATACGCCGTATGTCGATTGACCGGTTTTATGATTTGGTGTTCGGCGACAAGATGTCTTTTCACAGGCTGTGCGCCGCATTGCCGCAAATAATAGAGGATGTCGTCAACGACGACTGCGAGTTGCACTTGCGTAACACCGTGTATAGCGAACTGGAAGCTAAGCACAGCGATATGTTGACGGCCTTGTACCTGCTTGCTTTTCCCACATACGAAGGCTTTGCCGCTGACACCAAGTGACCTATGCAACGGCAGACTATTTCAGTCAATAACTTCGCTTGTCTGTTGGGGGTCTCTCGCTCTACGGTCAATGCTTGGTGCAAGTCCGGCAAATACCAAGTCCACTGCAATGCGAATGGCAGCAAGTTTTTCTATCTCGATGAACTTGCTGGCGTGCCAGAAATTGATGCTATGGCGACTACGTCATGGGAAAGCGAAAAGCAGACGCTGCCGGCGCGTCAATACACTTCCGTGGAATTGTTTGCCGGTGCCGGAGGACTTGCTATCGGCATGGAGAAAGCCGGGTTCAGCCATGTGTTGCTAAACGAGGTGGACAAGGATGCTTGCAAAACCCTTCGGCACAATCGTCCGCAGTGGAAAGTGGTCGAAGGCGACATCCATTCTGTTGACTTCACTTCTCTGCGTGGCAAGGTGGATTTGTTGTCAGGAGGTTTCCCATGTCAGGCGTTTTCGTATGCAGGCAAACGTCTCGGCTTTGAGGAGACGCGAGGCACGCTTTTTTTCGAGTTGGCTCGTGCTGCCAGAGAGATACAGCCTTTGGTCTTGTTGGGTGAAAATGTACGCGGGCTGTATGAACACGATGGCGGGCGCACGCTCGAGACAATCAAAAATGTGATAGCCGAAATCGGCTATGCCCTCATCGAACCGCGTATCCTGAGAGCCATTCAGTATGACGTTCCGCAAAAGCGTGAACGCTTGTTTCTTGTCGCTGTCCGCAATGACATCGCTGGCGATGCTGTGTTTGAATGGCCTGCGGTCTGCAATGGAGTGCGCACGCTGAGAGATGCGTTTTTCCAAGGTTTTCTATATCAGACTGATGTCCCGGATTCTCCAGGGCAGGCATACCCTGAATCGAAACGCCGTGTCATGCAGCTTGTCCCCGAAGGCGGTGACTGGCGCGACCTGCCGGACGATGTCGCCAGGGACTATATGAAAGGAAGTTACAACCTCGGAGGAGGCAAGACTGGCATGGCGAGGCGGCTCTCTATGGATGAACCCAGCCTGACATTGACCTGCGCGCCGGCGCAAAAGCAGACAGAAAGATGCCACCCTACCGAGACAAGGCCTTTGACTGTACGTGAATATGCACGTATACAGACATTTCCTGACGACTGGCAGTTCTGCGGGTCAATGACTGCGCAATATAGGCAAATCGGCAATGCCGTGCCTGTCAACCTCGCTTGGGCTGTCGGCAGGTCGATTGTACGGATGCTGAACCGGCTGACAGTTTCAGGCATAACCTCTGATACCATACCATACGGTTGCCCTGCGTCTATTATGGCAAAAGGGGCGGAGCTGTTTGGTGACATGGCTTGTGAACCAGCAGCGAAATATGAAGACAGTGATATAAACGAGTAACAGCCATAAGCAAAGGCAACTCGCTTTGGCGGAAAATGAAAGACAGGCTGAGCTCAGCACAGCCTGTCTCATTATGTTTTGGGGAGGAAGTGGTCAGCGCACTGCCACTTTCACTGAACGGCCGGATACGTTCACGATGTAGATGCCGGCGGGGAGGCTCACGTCTGTGGGCGTGCCGTCACATTCCACGGCTGCGCGTGCTGTGCCGTCGAGCGTGTATATGCGTGCCATGCCGTGGGCGGTGACTGTCACCTTGCCCTTGCCGGCGGTTACGGCCGTGCCGTCTGCCCCGCTGTCTGTGGCGATGTCGTCAACGCCGTTGCTCATCTTCACTGTTACCGGGTCGGAGACTTCTGAGGCGTATGTGTAGGTGTTCTTGACTGCCGAAGCTTGTACTGTGAGGCTGAACTCCGAGTCGGAGGGGAAGCCCTCCATGGTCGCCGGTGTCGCCGGGCAGTCGTATGCCTTGAACGGCACGGTCATGGTCTCGCCGGCTTTCATGTCCTGCGTTATGGTGACTTCGTCGATGAGGAAGCCTGTGCCGCTTGCCGACATGAACGCTACGAGGACGTTGTCGCGGATTGGCTTTTCAGGGTATGTCGATACGGGGTTGAAATGCATGGTTGCGGTCTTTTCTCCGGTTTCTCCCTGCTGGTAGGGTATGAACTGGTGGTCGCTTGCCTGGGTGTCCGTGACATCGTTGAGCAGCATGACGAATATGCCGTCCGGACCGGCATCGCCGAGAGCCTCATGGTTGGGGGTGAACAGGGTGGTTACGGTCACGTCAAACGCTCCGCCGCCGTTGCTGAGCGAGATGCGCGGCGTAGCCACGAGACCGGCCTCTCCGAGCCAGGACGTGCCGCGAGTGCCGGCCATGCCCTGTGCCAGCTGTCCCTGTGTGGCAACCCAGTCGGTGTCTGCCTGTCCGTTGTCGCCGAGGTTGTACGCTCCGGCGGAATAGATGGCTTCGGGGCTGTCAACAGTGCCGGCGGTGACGCGGCTGAAATCCTCGTGGAGCACCGTCACGCCGCTCATGTCCTGCGCTGCGGTGAGCGTGCGGGTGGTCTTGACGCGGTATGTCTGCGCGTTGCCCAGTTCCGTCCACGCCGCCTCTATCGTGGTGGGCGATGTGGCTTGTGCCGAGGAGAACTGCGGCTTCAGCCCAATGAGGCCGTCTACCCATACGTTCTCCGAGGGTGCGGACTTGATTTCGCCGCTGGCGGCAGTCACGTTTACGAAGTGTTCGTACGCCGTGTCGTAGCTGTCGAGCGTGTATTCCGTAGCGGCGGTTTCCGCGTCAGTCACTACCGGTACGGGCATCGGCACGGGGGCATATTCTATGGTCACGTCGTCGATGTAGAAGTTGGCTACGTTCTTCTGTTCCATTGTGAACATTACGCGGGTGGCGTTCTCGGCATTTTCGGGGATGTTGTCCATGACATAGTAGCCGCCATCCTCTTCCAGCCAGTAGTAGGGTATGTTGGCGTAGTGTTCCCATTTGCCGTTGCAAAGGAATTTCACGCCGAGCAGCGAGAGCGAATATTCTCCAGTGTCTTCGGGGTCAGGTGCGTCGGCCTTTGCCCAGAACGAGAGACGTGTGATAGGCAGCGGCGTTTCGGGGCTTGTCATCTCGTCGCCCTCCGCGTCGAAGCGTATGGAGGTTGGTGCGGAGCTGCACATAGAGCCGTCTGTTGACACGTCCTGCGTGCCGGCGGCAGACACGTTGATGTCCCACCCTTCGGGACAGTTGGGCGCGGAGGCGTCAATCTTGCCGCCTGTGGCGTTGATGCCGTCAAACGATTCGGTTATCGCTCCCGCCGGTATGTCGGTGTCGGGCGTTTCCTTGCGGAACACGTTGACGAGATACTTGTCGGCATCTGCCACGGCATCCCACGAGGCGCGGAACGACGAGGGCGACAGGTTGGTTACAGCCACCGCCTCAGGCGCGGGCATGGTGTTGCATACCCGGGTCAGGCGTATGTCGTCTATCAGGACATCTGTCGCGACTGCGCTTATCTGTACGGCGCACTGTCCGAATGTGGCGGCCGAGGAGGTGTAAGTGAACTGCTGCCATTCATCCGTGGCGTCGAAATATGCGCCGCCGTCTACCGGGCCTTCGTAGTCATCGCAGATTACGGCCCATACGCGGGGAGTCTCTCCTTCCTCTTCCGAAATTCCTCCCGGCAGCCGCTTGATGCGGAATGTCAGCTCGATGTCGCCGTACAGTGCCGTATAGGGTGTTGTGATGTACCCGCCTACTGTCTGCTCGTACATGTCGCCGTATTCGGGGTAGGGGTTGTAGCGGTACGCCATTAGGGCGGCGCAGCCGCCTGCCTGGTGTACTCCGCCGCCTATCCAGCCTGGCGCTGCCATCATCTCTTCCGGCAGGACGTTGTTCTCGATGTTGACCACGGCGGCATCCGGCGCGGTTTCGCTGCCGGCGGTGAACTTGTCGAAATGTTCTTCGACGACGGTTTGCGCTGTGGGGGCGTTTGCCCGAGGTGCTTCGCTTGCGATTCTGAACGGCATGGCCGTTGCTGCATTCGCCGACATCACTGCATTTCCGGCAGTGACCGCTGTGAGTAGTAAAGTCAGTTTGTGCATAAATGTATGGTTTTAGTGATTGTATGAATACTTGCTGGCAAAGATAGGCATAATATGCGGACTAATCAAATAAAATTGCACATACTGAGAAGAATCGACCGAGAAACCTTGCGCACATTTAATTTGTTGGCGATTGATTGAAAACGGACGAGGCTGCGGTCTGAATCATTATTTTGAAAATTCGCCTGAAAATCGTAATTTCGCAACTGGTTATGACGACAGAACTGACGTATATATGGCATGACTGCTTCGTGGTGCGGACGCACGGCGCAGTCCTGGTTTTTGACTATTGGCGCGACGCTTCCACTGCTGGTGCAAAGCCTATTGACGTGTCGCCTCGTTTCCTTGACGGCATCGATGCCAGCACACCGGTGTATGTGTTCGTGAGCCACCATCACAAAGACCATTTCAACAAGGCCATATTCCGCTGGGGCGAGCGTTTCCGCGACATTCATTTCATCATCAGCCATGACACGGCCAAGTTCATCCGCTATATGCTGCGTCCCGGGGGGACGTATGCGGGCTACAAGCCCAATCCCTACACTGTGACGGAGATGAGGCCAGGCGGCGTGTACAAGGACCGCTTGTTGAGGGTGGATGCGTTCAACTCAACCGACACTGGCAACTCATATCTGGTGACTGTCGGGGAAAGGCGGATATTCCATGCCGGCGACCTGAACGTGTGGGTGCGGAAGGACGAGGCGACGCGGGCGCAGGCGGCTGCCGCAATGCGCGACTACCTCGGCATACTGGGCGACATACGGCGTGTCACCAATGGAGAGCCCCTTGACCTTGTCATGTTCCCGGTCGATTCGCGCCTCGGCAGGGATTACTGGGAAGGGGCTGCGGTGTTCATGTACCGTCTTGCGGTGCGTGTGTTTGTGCCGATGCATTTCTGCCTGGCGGAAACGCCAGAAGAGGCGGAGCAGCGGCTTGACGATGCATGCCGCTTTTCGGACTATGCCCCGGAAGGCCCGTTCTGTGTGGCGTTGCAGCGCCCCTATTCCAATCTTGTGTTCTGACGGCTTAATAACGCATGCGCCGTGCGCAGTCGGCGCATATCCCGGTGATGACGAAATTGGCGTCTTCAGCCACACACCCCTCGGGCAGTTGCGGCATTACCAGCGGCGCGGAGTGCAGGCACACTGTGCGGTGGCACTCGCGGCAGTAGAAGTGCGGGTGTATGTCCGTATGCTCGTGCGGCTCGTCGTGCGGGTGTGCAGTGTCGCGGCACAGCTCGTATTTCATAGAGCCCGAGCCGTCGTCGACGCGGTGCAGCAGGTGCGCCTCGAGGAGCGTGGCGACGGTGCGTGTTATCGTCGAGCGGTCTATGGTCTCGAGAGCCTCTTCCATTTCAGTCACCGACAGCGGCCCGGGGGCGGTGTTGAGGTATCGGCATACGATGATGCGGTTGGCTGTCGGTCGTATGCGGTGTGATGCCAGCAGCTGTTCTATCTCGAGGTGTTGTCTGTTCATAGTTGTGGCCTATTGGTACTCTGCCGCTCATTTGAGGACCAGCAGGGTGTATATGATTGTTATGAGAGTTACGCCGGTGTCTGCGAACACAGCCATCCAGAGCGATGCCAGTCCGCACGCGCCGAGCGCCATGACTATCAGCTTGAATGAGAGTGCGAACGTCACATTCGTTATTGCCACGCGGCGTGCGCTCCGGGCAATGCGCAGCAGCTGCGGCACACGGGCGGGGTCATCGCCGGCAATGACAACATCGGCATACTGCATGGCGGCATCCGTGCCGGCAGTGCCCATGGCAATTCCCACGTCGGCGAGCGCGAGCGAGGGGGTGTCGTTGATGCCGTCGCCGACGTATGCCATGCGCCGCCCCTCGGCTTTCAGCTGTTTCATCACCCCGTATTTCTCTTCAGGAGACAGCTCTGCGAGGCAGGTGTCTGCTCCTATGGCTTCAGCTGCTTGCTGTACAGCGGCTTTGCGGTCGCCGGAAAGTATGCCGATGTTGCGTATCCCCATGTGGTGCAGCAGGCGGATTGACTCGGCGGCAGTCGGCTTTATTTCGTCGGTCAGGCGTATTACGCCCATGTATTCCCCTCCGAGGGCAAGGTGTATCTCTGTGCTGGCAGTCTGAGTGTCATCTTGCGGCACATCCACGCCGTTGTCGGCCAGCAGCCGCCGCGATCCGGCAAGAGCTGTCTTGCCCTCATGCCGGGCAGTGAGGCCGTGACGCACGGTAGTGACATCGTCAACGGCAGCGGCGGTTATGCCGCGTTCTGCGGCAGCGTCCTTGACGGACTGTGCCAGTGGGTGTGAGGACTGCGCCTCCATGCCGGCGGCGAGCGACAGCAGCGTCTCCTCGCTGATGCCGTCAGCCGGGCGGCAGCCGTCGATGCGGAAACGTCCGGTGGTCAGTGTGCCGGTCTTGTCGAAGAGCACGGTGTCCACGCCGCACATCGCGTCGAAATATGTCGAGCCTTTGACCAGCACGCCGTGCGCAGAGGCCTTGCCCAGCGACATGAAGTAGGAGAGCGGCACGCTTATCACCATTGCGCACGGACAGGCGCAGACGAGCAGTATCAGGGCACGGTTGAACCAAGTCTGCCAGGCGAAATCTGCGGCAGGGATGACCGCCCATGCCACTGCGAACAGCAGTATGGCTGCGGCTATCACAGCCGGCGTGTACCACCTTGTAATGCGGCGTATGAGCGTCTCGGTATGAGACTTGGCTTCTGCGGCCTCCTCAACGGTCTTCAGTATGCGGGAAAGTGACGAGTCCTCGAGGCGGCAAGTCGTGGTCAGCGTAACCTCGCGGTCTACGGGGATAAGCCCGGACTGCACAGCCTCGCCTGGGGTCACGGTGCGGGGTACAGCCTCGCCGGTAATTGCGGACGTGTCAAACGAAATGGCATCGTCGCCCTCCAGCACGCCGTCGAGCGCGACCCTCATGCCGGGCTTGACACGGATGCGCGACCCCTCGGCCACGTCCTTGGGCTGCATCTCGCGTATGCTGCCGTCGGCACTCTCCACAGCCACGGTTTTCGGCATCTTGTCTACCAGTCCGCGTATGTGTGCGCGGGCCTTCTCGGAAGCCCTGTCCTGCAGTTTCTCTCCGAAGCTGTAGAAGAGCAGCACTGCAACACCCTCGGGGTATTCCCCTATCCAGAATGCGCCGATGGCAGCGAGTATCATCAGCGTGTATTCGTTCATGAAGTCGCCGCGCCGCCACTCGGCGAAACCGTCGATGACTATCGGCAGCCCGGTCACTATTGCTGAGATGAGAAACAGGCACAGCGGCAATGCGCCGCTGATTACGTTCAGATGGGCGAGTACTGCAGTGGCGACGAGCAGCAGTCCCGACAGTATGTCCGGAATGAATACCTTGAACGATGGCTTGTGAGTATCGCTGCTGTGCACATGGTCGTGGCTGTGCGAATTGCAATGGCAGTGGCAGCCGCCTTCGTGGTGAGGGGAGTGGGTATGGTCGTGCGTGCAGTGTGACATGGAGACTTAGATTTAATTACGGTGCAAAATTACATCAGCCGCGCTGCACATTTAGTGCAAAGTCACGTTGTCTCGCATTGGCGCATGAACAGCCGTGCAAAAAGCAGCGGGTGGGCGTGGTCACCCTGCGGGCACAGCGTGAATGTCGCGCCGCCGCCGTCCTCATGGTCATGCCGCATGATGTCTACTGTCATGCCGTATACAGCTTCCTGCATGAACGACAGCTCAAGCCGCCTCAGCCGCGAGGAGTCCATTTGCTCGAGCGTGAACTGGTTGAGCAGCAGCACGATGTAGCGCACCGTGTTGACATGGCGGTAGAAGTCGATGTCGCAGTATCGGAATGTGTAGCCTCGAGTATCGGCGGTAGCCGTGAGTGCTGCGGCGGGACACTCCTCGCCAGCGGCGAATATCGGCGCTTGGCGTGCCTGTCGCTCTATAGGTGCACGCGAGCCGTCGATGTATTCTTCGGCAAGCGGCAGGTGCGACAGCCCGAGGCTGCGGTGTGTGGCAGTGTCGATGACCATCCACACCGTCCGTGCATAGCCTATGGTCTCGCCTCGGCAGTCCTCGACGCGGAACGCCCGCTCCGAGAAGCGGCGGGTTTAGCTCTTTATCCATGTCGTCAGGCGGTAGCTTTCGTTTACCTTGGGCCATCGCTCCATTTCAATTGTCAGGCGTGACAGCACCCATCCGCCGCCTGTCTCCTCCATGTCGGGGTTGCCGATATGCAGGGCGTTGGCGTGAGCCGTAGCCGTGTCGATGATGTTGCTCACCAGTATGTGCGCCGCCAGTTCACGCTGTGCGTTGGCCTCGTTGGCTGACACGAAATACTCCTCGCTCAGTGTCTTCTCCTTTCCCATTGCGAACGTCATTTGGCGTAGTCCCACTCCTTGAACGAGGTGGTGGACTCGATGGCCTTCTCGATGTCGTCCGGCAGGGCGGGGAAGAAATCGTAGCCGGTCAGCTTCTCGAGCTCGTCAATGGTCATGACATAGTTCTGCATATTGCCCGGCGCCGACATGTTCGGGTAAACGAATGCGATGCCCCTCGGCGCGGAGATGTATGGCGCGGCAATGGCCTTGAAGAACGCTGACGGCACACGCACTCCCCCCTCGCCGATGCGGGTGTTGTCACCCTTGTCGTATATCGGTCCGGCGGCTATCAGCAGCACGCCGTCGCGGTCGGCCCACTTGCGGCATTTCTTCTCGAGCGTGCTCCAAGCCCCTGAATTGAGGGCGTGGTCTTGCGGGGCTATGTTGGCCATCGAGAAACAGTCGTGCATCGCCTGTTCGCTCCACTTCATGTCGGCAGCGGGGCATAGATGCCCCCGGTCATAGCCTGAATGTTTGTAGTCGTCTGTGCTGCGGCATCCGCTGATTTCCTCGTCGGTCCAGAACTTGCTCTTGCCGCGAGACACCGCGCCGTCAGTCTCGTCGCGTGTCAGCTCCCATGCCGACCAGTTCGGCGTGCCGTTGTCCTTGTTGAACGACACCGTGTACCCCTCGTACCGCTTCACCTGCGAGGGTGTTCCGCTTGGAACAGACGGCAGTTCTGCGTCTGCTATTCTGCCGTTGGCGGCTTGGGTTGCGGCATTGTGGTCACGGGCATCGCCCTGGTTGTGGCATGAACATATCGCCAGAGCCGCAGCCGCTACGGCGACTGCGCCCGTCATCAGGTATTTCAGATAATTGCGCATATAGAAATCGGTCAAAACTCGTCACCGCGAAATTACAAAAAATTCGTGAGCCGCCCAACCTCCGGTCGGCGGTTCACTATTTGGGTGAGTACATTCTTCATTCCACTGCAAAGGTAGTCAAATTCCGGACAGTAAACGATGTTTTTCATGTTTTTCTGTACGGAATTTGCGCTATTGCGGAGGCAATGCTGGGATTACGGCAAAAAAGCAGGGAGCGGTTTCCGCTCCCTGCCGTCGTTTTGTATCACACTAAAATCCTTTGTTCTCAGATGAGTTCCGTCGCTTTTCAGATGCGCACCTTGCGGCCCTCCACGATGTAGATGCCTCCTGCGAGTTCTACTGTGGTCTTGCCTTCCTGAGCATTGACGGTTGCAACGTTGCGCCCTGCGATGTCGTATACGCGGACTGCGCGAGCCTCGCCGGCGTTCTCGATGACGAGCTGGCCGTGTGAGCCGTATACGCGGAGCGTGTTGTCAGCGCCAACTGTCTCAACCACGCCGGTCTCCTTGAAGTCCTCGGGCATGTTGTAACCTGCCATGAGGATAGCCCATGTGTCGCTGGGGGCGTTGACGGTGAGGTCGCCGAGCAGCTCGAAGGGAGCAGAGGAGGCGGTGTTGCGGCCGCGAGCGGTGATGTAGATTGTCGCGTCTGTGGGGTCGTATGCGATAGTCTGGCAAGTAGGCATCTGGCCTCCCTTGACGAGGTTCCATTCAGTAGCCGGGTCGGAAGCGAGTGTCTCTGCGTCGTATGTGCGCATGAACACGCCGACAGTGCCGTTCATGGCGTAGCCGAACACGTATACCTTGTCAGTGTGCTGCTCGTTCTGGACAGCCTTGAAGTAGCCGCAGAGAGCGGAGTAGCCCTGGCCGAGGGTAGTCGGGTATGATTCGCGGCTTGTCACGCCCTTGACCCATGCGCCGGTAGCAGCGTCAAACTTGCAGATGAAGCCTTCGCGGACGCTGGGGGTGGCAGCTGTAGAGGTGAAAGACTTGCCTTCGCCGGCAGAGATTATGCCGTCAAACATCCCGGTGAACCAGAGGGTGTTGCCCACCTTGGTGATGCCACAGTACTGGAAGCCCATCTTGCCGCCGATTTTCTCGCCTTTGAGGGGAGTGACCCAGTTGGCAGTCAGGTCGGCGTTCATTGAGAAGAGGATGGGTGAGAAGTCGCCGGCGAGAGTGAATGACTTGCCGCCGAAGTTCATCTTCACGCCGTCGCCGTTGATGAGGCCCTGGCCGTAGAGGCAGCCGTCTTTCCACTCGAGGCGGTCGATTTTCTCGCTTGAGGGTATGCCGCTCTCGAGGATAGACTGTGCGCTGGCGATGTACGAGCCGTCATTGCCGTTCAACTTGATGATGTACATGTCGCCGGCAGCTGACTGTGCGTCGGCAGACCAGCAGCTGTCGTCGTGCAGAGAGAGGACGACGGGACGGCCTGAAGTCGGGATTGTCATGTTTGCGCGGAAGTTGCCGGCGATGTATACGTTGTCGAAGTCATCGACAGCAGTGGCGGCAACGGAGATAGCGTCGGAGTAGAAAGTCTCCGTTGCCTCGTCCTTGAAGCGGTCAACCTGAATGAACTTCACCCAGAGGAGGTCGCCGTCAGCGGATAGGCGGCCTATCATAATCTGGTAGAAGCGGCGCAGGTCGCTGTCATCGTGGTTCCAAGTGTAGGTGTGTGTCTGGTTCTTGCCGTCCACGAGGGTAACGTCGTTCCAGAGGTATTCGCCGCTGCCGCCGTCATCGGTGTTGCGCAGCTTGGCAGTGAATATCACGCCGCCGTCAGAGGTAGCCACCACGTCGCCCTGGTTGTTGTAGAAGTCGCAAGTGGTGGAGTTCATCTTCCAGAGGAGGTTGCCCTGCTTGTCAGTCTTCATGATGCAGAGGTTGTTGTTCTGGCTTGTTCCGTTGGGGTCGTAGTCAGCTCCCTGGAAAAGCACGTTTTGTCCGAAATAGATGTCTCGGATGTCGTGCTTCGTGCCGCCGAGGAGGTGCCAGTAGACGTTGTCATCGGCAGAGATTGCGTTTGACTGAGCCTGATCGCCGGCAGTGGTAGCGCTGTCGAATGTGGCTCCCCACACGGCCTGCGGCGCGGTCAGTTCAGCCCCTGCGGAGAGAATTGACCCGCAGAGGGCGATGATGCTGAAAATGGTAGACTTTTTCATGTCTCGTATGCAGTTGATTTATGTTTTTATTTCACGCTGCAAAATTACGGCTATCGGCGGTGCGAAAAAATACCGCAAATGCGGTAAAAACGCGGTGCGGAATACCACATTCGCGGTATTGACCTGCCGCCGGGGCGGTGCTAACTTTGCACTCACAAATAATTAGGTATAGACACCCCTGATTTTCCAGGAAATGAAGCATACTAAGAAGACAACAACCTTGGGTTTGGCGGTACTGGCTCTCATCGCGATGCGGGCCGGTATGCCTGCCGGTCACGCCGCGACGGTCAGTGACCGGCAGGCAACGCCTTCTGACAGCATCGCGGCGGACAGCATAGGCAAGAAGCCGGAGAAGAAGCCAGCCAAGCAGCGGAAAGAGCACCATAAAGAAACGCAGCTCGATGAGGTGGTGGTGACTGCCCGCGAGGGCGACGGCCTGACGGCCTCATCGCGCATTGACCGCTCGGCGATGACGCACCTGCAGCCGACGAGCTTCACCGACCTGCTCGAGCTTGTCCCGGGCAACATATCGAAGAACCCCGCCATGGGCGAGGCCAACCTCATCACCATACGCGAGACTGGCACGCTGGGCGCGACCGGCCAGAAGGTGCAGAACGAGGACTATGACATCTCCTCGCTCGGCACTCTGTTCATGGTGGACGGCGCACCGGTCAACGGTGACGCGAATATGCAGGGCGTGGGCACTTCCACTTCGGGCGACGCTCCCTCGGCGGCACGCAACATCACCAACAAGGGCGTGGATATGCGCACCATATCGACCGACAACATCGAGAGCGTTGAGATAGTGCGCGGCATCCCCTCGGCAGAGTACGGCAACCTGACCTCGGGCCTCGTCAAGATAAGCCGTATACGTAGCGCGACCCCGTTCACAGCCCGCTTCAAGGCTGACGAGTACAGCAAGCTCTTCTCTGCCGGCAAGGGCGTGTCGATAGGGAGGTACGACCATGTGCTCAACCTCGACCTGACGTATCTCGACTCAAAGGTTGACCCTCGAGATGCCCTCGAGAACTACAAGCGGCTCACCGGCTCGGCGCGTATGGCTATGAAATTCCAGAGCGACCTTGCTGGAATAGACTGGAACTACGGACTGGACTACACCGGCTCTTTCGACAACGCGAAGGCCGACCCTGACCTTAATTACAACAAGATAGACGAATACAAGTCAAGTTACAACCGCATCGCGTTCACGTCCGACCTCGACATCTCGCTCTTCTCCAACGCTTTTTTCAACAACATCGATGTGAACACGTCTGCCAGCTACCAGGTTGACCGTCTGGAGCGTCACAAGCAGGTTGCGCCGCAGCGTGCGTCGGTAGCCCCCACGTCGATGCAACCGGGCGTAAACCCCGGCGAGTACCTGCTGGGCGAGTACATCGCCGACTATGAGAGCGACGGCCGTCCGTTCAACCTCTTTGTCAAGGGGAAGGCTTCGGGCCAGCGCAAGACATGGTCGCTGACACACAAGTATATGGTCGGCGGCGAGTGGACGCTGTCGAAGAATTTCGGCCACGGCCAGATATACGACCTGCGCCGCCCTCTGGCAGCCGCCTGGACTTCGCGTCCACGCGACTTCCGCGACATACCCGCGCTCAACGTGCTGTCGTTCTTCATCGAGGACGAGGCGTCGATGCCGATAGGGGGCAACATGCTGACCATGCGCCTCGGCCTGCGCTCGATACAGCTGCCCGGGCTGTCGAGCAAGTATTACCTCGCCAACCGCCCGTACCTCGACCCGCGCTTCAACGCCAAGTGGAAGTTTGCCGGCATACCCACCAAGAGCGGCGACATGGTGTTCGCTCTGTCGGGCGGCATAGGCCTGACCACCAAGATGCCTACGCTCGACTACCTGTTCCCGCAGGAGAACTATGCCGACATCATCCAGCTCAACTACTATGACATCAACAAGCCTAAGGAAAACAGCCTCATCAGCCTAATGACATACGTCAACGATGCTGTCAACTATGACCTGAAGGCGGCACGCAACCTGAAATGGGAGGTGACGGCCTCGCTGCACTGGCGCGGCAACAGCCTCAACGTGACCTATTTCCAGGAGAACATGAACTCGGGCTTCCGCTACTCGCCGGTGTATGCTCCGTATGCCTACCGCAAGTATGACGCTTCGGGCGTCATCTCCTCGCAGCTCTCCGCGCCGCCGGTGCTCGACGAGCTGCCGTTTACCGACGAGCGTGTGCTGCGCAGCTACCGCCGCGCTACCAACGGCACACGCATATTCAAGCGAGGCATCGAGTTTGCCGCCTCGAGCGAGCGGTGGAAGCTGCTGCACTCCAAACTGACGATTACCGGCGCATGGTTCAAGACCACTTACAGCAACTCGCAGATGCTGTTCTCCGAAGTGTCGGATGTCATCAACGGCGCGGCTGTGAGCGACCGCTATGTGGGCCTGTATGACTACCGCGACGGTCGTGTGACCGAGCAGGTCAACACCAATTTCATGATTGACACGCAGATACCGCGCTGGGGACTCATCTTCACAACCACGCTGCAATGCATGTGGTGGGTCAAGACCACGCGCTTACCCCTCGACGGCCGCCCGGTGCAGTATCTCGACGCTGCCGACGGCGAAATGCACCCATACGATGCCGCTGCCGAGAATGACCCGGCTCTGCGCTACCTCGTCAAGACCTACAACGGCGACACCTTCAAGACCGTCAAGGTGCCTTTTGCTGCATACCTCAACCTGAAGGCGACCAAAAGAATTGGCGACCATGTCAAGATAGCCCTCTTCGTCAACCGCATCATAGACTGGCTTCCCGACTACCGCGCCAACGGCCTGCTGATACGCCGTGCCTCAAACGCATATTTCGGCATGGAGCTAAACCTCTCCATCTGACCTCAAACCTGTGAAATAAACGATACACCTATATGAATATCAGAACACTACTCATCGCGATTGCGACTTTTGCCACAGCTCTGCTGACGAGCTGTGACGAACACCTCGAAGCTCCCGACAGCGGCGCGGCCGTGACCCTGCAGCTCAACTGGGGCGACACCGAACAGCCGGACAACATCTCGGACGGCATAGTGACGTTCAAGAACATCAACACGGGGCAGGTGACGACCTTCGCCCTCGACACCGAGAGCATCTCCGTCGCCCCCGGCCTGTACGACATCTCCCTGACCGCCACAGCAGCCCTCCCCAACGGCGGCGTGGCTGAGGTGAAGGCGTTCCGCCAGTCGGTGACCATCGCTGCCGGCGACAATGCGGTGGAACTCTCGCCGTTCTGCACCATCAACTCCGACGACTTCATCATCTCCGAAATCTTCTTCACCGGCACGCTGCAGCCCTCCGGCAACCAGTATTACGGCGACGACTACATCAAGATATACAACAACACCGACCATGTGCTGTACGCCGACGGGCTGACCATATTCGAGTCGAAGTTCACCACCACGCAGAAGTTCGAGTATTCGCCCGACATCATGAGCGAGGCGATGACCGTCCATGCCCTCTACACTGTCCCAGGCAGCGGCAAGGAGCATCCGGTCAACCCCGGCGAGTACCTGCTGATAGCCGATACCGGCATCGACCATACGGTCATCAACCCCAACTCTTTCGACCTCTCCAGTGCCGACTTCGAGTGGTATGACGTATCGACCAAGCCGGCGCACACCGACATCGACTCGCCGACAGTGCCAAACCTCGACAAGTGGTATTGCTACACGCTCTCGTTCTTCGTGCTGCACAACCGAGGCTTCCGCGCATACGGCATCGCGCGCATACCTGTTGACAAGGACGAGTACCTGAAGGACTACTGGTACACCTACGACTATACTATCGTCGTGCCGGCCGGCACGTTCCCCATGTCGCAGTCGGCGTACAAGCTCCCCAACAAGTGGATAGTCGATGTGGTCAACTGCTCGGTGGCTGCTGAATACGAGTGGAACGTGTCTGATCCGAGCCTCGACATGGGCTGGACCAACTGCGGCACTATCGACCACGACAAGACGCGCTATTTCCACGCTGTGCGCCGCAAGCTCGCCGGCTTTTCCGCGACAGGCACGCCGATATTCCAGGACACCAACAACTCTACGGAGGATTTCAACGCCATGGTGACACCCTCCGAGATAGAACGCCAGGGCACTGCCAAGGACATCAACGGCACTCCTTGCACCGTGCAGACCTACGACGGTGTAGTACCCATTGAAAAGAGCGAAAAATGAGATTAGGCATCTTGACATCTACGCTGTTGGCAGCCGCCCCCGTGTTTGCGGCGACGGCAGCCGACTCGCTTGCTGTGGCGCAGAAGTCTGCGGCGGAGGCAACGGGGTTTGCCGGCTTTGCCGCGCTTCCGTTCACCAATCCTGCCGTCCGCCCCTTGCAGCGCGGCTACTCGTACTCGCAAGCGCGGCTGGGCTACAGCTCGCAGCTGCAGACACGCGCCGCCACGATAGAAAAGGGAAGGGGCGAGCAGAAAGGCTTCTTCGCTGCCGATGCCTTTATACACTCTGGCAGCTCGACGGTGTGGGGCAGCGCGGCATACCACAACGGCCGCATCCTCGGCATGAACCTCTGCGAGTCGCCTGACTACGACAAGGTGTACCCCTACGTCATTGCCGACACCATTGGCGGCAACCAGTCGCTCGAGCGGTACATATTCTCCGGAGGCTATGCGCACAGCGGCGAGAATGTGTCGTGGGGCGTGTCGCTGGGGTATGTCGCTGGGCTGTATTACCGTCAGGTGGACCCGCGTCCCAAAACCATCTCGGGGCAGCTGAACATCGCTGCCGGCGTGACGTTCCGCATCGGGGGCTATGACCTCGGCCCTGCATTATTGTTTGAACGCTACCGCCAGTCTACGGGCATCTCCTTTGTCAGCGAAATGGGCGACTCCAAGCTGTACCACCTCACTGGCCTCGGCACTGACTATGCGCGTTTCGCCGGCAGCGGCGCGAATGTGTTCAGCGATGGCTATACATACTCCCTCGGCGCAGACCTTTACCCCCGCAGCGGCTCTGGCGCGTTTGCCTCGGCCCGCTTCTCGCTCATGACCATGCGCCATGTGGTGTCTGACCTCAACAAGCTCCCCCTTGGCAATGTCAACCACCGTGCCGCTGATTTCCAGGCCGGATATGTGTACGCCTCCGGCAGCCGCTGGCGGTGGAAGGCCATGGCAGAGGGCGGCATATACCGCCGCCACGGCAAGGAGAACCTGTTCGGCGACGCGACTTCCGGCTCTTATCCGCAGATAGGCTCGCGTCTGGCGTTTGCTGACAATGCCTGGCGGCTGGCAGCCGGCGGCGTGGCGGAGTATTCCGCAGGCAGCTGCCGCTTGGCCCTCACTCCGAAAGTCGGCTTCCAGCACCGCCTGATGTCCTATATATCCGGACGCGAATGGCTGCAGGACGGCATGACGGTATCGGCCGACTTCTCCATGGCGTGGACTCCGGCGCAGAGGTGGGTGTACAAGTTCCGCCTTGCCGGCATGCTGTACGACCCCACATCCTCCGGCCTGAAATTAGGCACTGTAGGCAGCGACCGCGAATCGCAGCTGTTTGCCGCTGCGCTGAAGGAGGATTTCCGCAACGCCACCTGCACGCGCCGCACGCTTGCCGCAGCCCTTGCGGGCGAGTACGCCATCAGCGCACAATATGCCGTGGGCATCGACGTGACATACCGCCACGAGAACTATGCCAGCGGCGTAATCGGCAACGGCATCGAGGCTGCAATTAGCTTTATATTCTGATACAAAACACAATACCCATACATGAAACATCGCATAACATCATTGCTGTGGATACTCCTGGCCGTCATCGCCGGGCTTCCGGCATACGCCGCCGACACGAATGTCGTGAGCGGCAAGCTCCCCAACGGGTTGACATACTACATCTGCCACAACGAGTCGCCAGCCGGCCGCGCCGATTTTTTCCTGTCGCGCGGCGTAGGGTCGATAGTCGAGCGTGACGACGAGCGTGGACTGGCGCATTTCCTCGAGCACCTCGCCTTCAACGGCACCAAGCATTTCCCGGGCAACTCGCTCATAGGGTGGCTCGAGTCGATTGGGGTGAAGTTCGGCGAGAACCTGAACGCATCCACCTCCGTAGACCAGACGGTCTACAACATCTGCAAAGTGCCTACGGCCCGCGAGTCCGCACTCGACAGCTGCCTGCTCATCTTGCGCGACTGGAGCAGCGACATCACACTCGCTGACGAGGACATCGATGCCGAGCGCGGCGTGATAAAAGGGGAGTGGCGGCACCGCAATTCCGCCTCCAACAGGCTCTTGCAGCGTGCCGCCCCGCGCATCTACGGCTCGTCGCTATACGGACAGCGTCTCCCGATGGGGCTGATGAGCGTGGTCGAGACATTCCCCTCGCAGCGGCTGCGCGATTTCTACAGCCGCAATTACACGCCTGACACCGAAGCCATTATCGTGGTCGGCGACATCGACGTGAAGAAGATGGAGAAGAAAATCCGCAAAATGTTCGGCAATATCAAGAAGGCAAAGACCCCTGTTGTGGCTGACCGCCATGTCGAGACGGGCATGCCGTTTATGGCTGTGGCTGAAGCCGACCCGGAGCAGACTGCGGAGATGGTGCAGCTCTTCTTCAAGCACCCTGCTGTCGAGGGTCTGACAGACGCGCAGGAGGCTCGCGCCGAACTGGTGTCGAGCCTCTTGACGGCGATGCTCGTCGAGCGGTTTGACCGCCTCGAATTGCAGCCAGATGCCCCTGCAACAAACATCGGCGTGGGCGACACGCGCTTCCTCATCTCCGAGCCTATGCGCACCCTGCTGGTGCGAGGCGCAGTGCGAAAGGGCAATGCTCCCAAAGCAGTTGCCGCTTTCTATACCGAAATCAAACGCGCCCGCGACTTCGGCTTCTCTGCCGCCGAGTTTGACGACGCCCGCAAGCAGTTGGCAGAAGACATTGCCACAACACTCGACAAGAACCGCGACCGCAGCAACACCGTCATTGCCCGCTCCTTATCCAAAGCGTTCCTGAACGGCGAAACCCTCAAAACACCGCAGGAGGAGCATGACCTGCGCGTCTCACAGCTCGACAGCATCACTATCGACGAGGTTGTGGCATACCTGCGCAGCATCGTCAATACCGACGGCACTGACGTGCTCGTGCTGCTTTATACCAACTATGCAGATGCTGCCGGCGAAAAGGGCGAGCAGGCCCTGAAGGATGCTTTCTTCTCCGTCAACGCCCTCACACTCGAACCGTACAACCCCGAAGAAGCTCCCGTGGAACTGAAGCTGAAAGAACCTGCGCCCGGCAAGGTGGTCAGCGTAGAGGAAAACGGACCTTTCGGCACATCTGTCGTCACGCTCTCCAACGGACTGAAGGCATACCTGCGTCCGAACAAGGAGAAACCAGGCCAGATATATTTCCGCGGCGTCGGCATGGGCGGTCTTTCGCAGGATTACAGCGAGGCTGACGCCGGCTCGCTCAAGCTCCTCAACGAGGCTGTGGCCGCTTCTGGTGTCGGCGAAATGACCAACTCCGACTTGCGCCGCTTCACGCAGGGCAAGGAGTTGAAAGTGTCAGCCATGGTAAGCAACACCGAGGAAACCATCGAGTTCTCCGCCTCGCCCGCAACGCTCGAAGACGCTTTCCGCCTCGCATACCTCAAAGTGACCGACATACGCCGCGACGACAAGGCTTACGCCGCGCTTATGGCCTCCAAGGAGAACTCGCTCGCCAACCGCCGCCTAAACCCTGTGCAGACCATGGGTGACTCCATAACCTGCAATGTGTATTCGCACCACCCCCTCGGCGGCCAGCCCACTGCCGAGATGCTTGCCTCGGTTGACTATGACACTATGCTCCGCATTTACCGCGACCGCTTCGCCGACTTCGCCGATTTCCGCTTCTATGTGGCCGGCGACTTCGACACCGACTCCGTCAAGATGATGCTCGAGCGGTATGTGGCTTCGCTTCCCGTGGGCGGACGCATCGAGAAACCCCGCGACATCGGCTACCGCTTCTCCCCCTCGAAGGACGTGAAATTCTCACGCACAATGGAAACGCCTGTCGCTGTCGTCTACCAGTTCCGCCACACACCGGCTGAATACAACCTGCAGAATGTCATTTGCGCCTCTGCCGTGGGGCAGCTGCTCAAGGCGCGGCTGCTCGCAGACCTGCGCGAGAAACGCGGCTGGACTTACGGCATCACCACACACGGCGCGATAACCGCCGGCATGAACGGCGACGACCCGAGCGAGTTCATGCTCCCCGTATACGTCAAGGTTGACCCCGACCACTATGCCGAAACGGCGCAGATTATCGACGCGACACTGGCAGACATGGCTGCGGGCAATATCACGCCGCAGGAACTAGACAAGGTGAAGGAATACATGCTCAAGTCAGTCGCCGACAGCCGCAAGGACAACGCCTACTGGCTCGTGGTGCTGCGCCAGTACGACAAGACCGGCCTCGACATGGACAGTAGCTACGAGAGCTGCGTTGCCAGCCTGTCGCCGCAGACTGTATCAGCGTTCCTCGGCCGGGTGCTTGCCGGTGCGCAGACCCTGCGCCTTACCATGACCCCGAATCAAGAATAATACATAACTTTTCAATTCCCAATTTGTGAGAGGCGTGCCGCTGATGAGAGTGGCACGCCTCATTTTTTAGGCACAGTCCACTCCTGAAAAATACGAGAGGATTATTTGTCACTAAATCACCGCATTGCATTTTTCGTTTCGCTGTTTTGAGGCATTTCATTTCGCTATTTTGAGGAGAGTCTTATCCAGTCGTCGCGGATTATTCGATTTTTATATTTAACTTTGTTGTCTGGATAAACCGCTTTTGTAAATGAAAATTCGTTCTTCTATTTCCGATACGCCGCTGGATCTGCCCGCAAACGATTTCGGCACTGAACAGTATGTGCAGGGGCTTGTGCAGTTCATTTCTCATTCATCCGCCCCTATAACCATCGCTTTGCAGGGTGAATGGGGAAGCGGCAAGACCTCGTTGATGAACCGCCTCTACAACGACCTTTGTACCGTGGGCAAAGATTTCATCGGGATTAACATCAATACATGGGAGTATTCGATGCTTGCGACTCCAGAGGAAACCGTAGTCAAGATTATCGCTCAGCTCGTGCGCGAAATCTCTGGCTCTGACCCGAAATCCCGGAACGCGACACTCCGAATTTTCAAGTCAATAGTCAATTTCAGTTATAGGGTAGGACGTGAAGCAATGAAGGTAGCCTCGCCTGCCGCAGCAATGCTTGTGGAAGGTGTAGGGATGCCAACCGAACTCGGCGACGGCAACGAAAAAAGCCGCAACGTCACCCTCACAGACTTGAGAGAGGCTCTCACCCAATCAATCGAGGCGATTTGTGACCCCAACGATCCCAAGAAGAAGGATGGAATCGTGATTTTTGTCGATGACCTGGACCGCCTTAACCCTCCGGTGGCTGTTCAGATTCTCGAATTGCTTAAGAATATATTCACCCTAAATCACTGCATTTTCGTTCTCGCAATTGACTACGATGTGGTTGTCAAAGGGCTTGAGCCGAAATTCGGCAAACTCGGTTCTTCCAATGAACGAGAGTTCCGATCCTTCTTTGACAAAATCATACAGGTGCCCTTCCAGCTGCCGGTCAACAATTATCAGCCAATGGACTTCGTGCTTGACTCTCTTGAGTCAATAGGCTACATTACTCATGTGGAAAGAGGACTTCCAAAGGTCCAGAGCGTCATCGCGAAAGTGGTTGTTTCATCGGCTGGGAAAAATCCCCGCTCTATCAAGCGGCTGATAAACACACTCTCTCTTAATGATTGCATCGCTCGGTGCTGCACCAAAAACGAGAATGACCCGCTTGAGGCCAAATTTATTAATTTCGCCTTTGTCGCCATGCAAGTGTGCTTCCCAAAGATTTATAACATACTTGTTGCCAATCCAGTATTCGAGAAATGGGATAAGAGTGTAGCCGCTAAGTTGAATCTGCATTTAGGCTCGGTCAAGGAGGAAGACGAAGAGGTAAACGGCGATGTCATTTTGGATGCCCTATGCCGGAAAGATACTTACATCGCGAAAAATCAATACAATATCATCTCATTGTTCAAGGTGATTTCCGATAACATACCTGCCAGTATCGGCGACAAAGAAGAGTATCTCAGAACAATTCTGAAACGTTCGGCATCCACTAGTATCGATCCAACTCCCGAAAAGGTCGAGTTTGACCGCAAGGCGCTCATATACGCTCTGCATGACAACGTTGAGGATTACATCTGTAAAAAGTTGCCCGACCACGGATACAAAAAGAAGAAGAATACCGGCAATGGCGGTTTTTTCATTTATTTGCCAGATGAATCCAGCTTTGAAGTCGTTTTCCAGCCTGAACTGACTGGTGATGAAGACAGAATCGCATTGTCGATATGGCTGAAAACCGAAAATGAACGTCCGGAAAGACTCAAAGGGATGCCCTTGGAAGAAGTCCTTGAAGATGAAGCTGTTTCGGAGGTTCTAAAGCCCATGAACGAGACAGTCAAGAAATACCGAGAGTTAGGGCTGATTGACGGGAGAACATTTGACGGCGGCAAGAAATGCGACAATATAATTGAGGAGTTCGAATTGCGCAAGGTGGAACTCGGTTGGCATGAATTATACAGCGGCAATCTCGAATTTTGGATAAACCTCAAGTCCCCTTCTGATTTCGAGGAGCCGATTGTCGTTGAAGCCATTGGCGAGCTTGTCATTGCAGCTTATAAGTTGAACTGCAGGGCTTTGGAACTCGCATAACCTTGACAGACAACTGTTAGTTTTCAGTTGGGGTTACAGTGACTATTATGGGTTGAGGGCGAAGATTGGCGAGGTAAGTGTCGATGAATACAATGATCTTACGGAGAAGGGGCTGGGGAAAATAAAGGCAGCTATTACATCAGAAGGCAAAACCAACGATATCAAATTCTCAGTGGATTATATCAAGCCAACATCTGTGGTGCGCCAGTTCTATTAAGGAGTGATTAGAGCCGACGCTGTGTCCCTACTTTGGCCGTGTATTCACACGAGTTCTGCGCATTTTGACACACCCCTGCTTTGACACCTCAATCATTCGGCGAGGCGTGTCAGTCCTTCAGGCTCGCGAGCGGTATGACTTTCACGCCGTCGGGGCGTGTGTATGCTATCGATCCGCCGGTTATGACCATCAGCAGGTCAGGTTCGCGCAGTTTCAGTTGTCCCTCTTTATTGTTGTATTTCCTGACCAGTTCCCGTATCTCCAACAGGTGCTTTGCTCCCATTTCGATTTCCGCGCTGCCGAGCTTGAACTCTATCAGTGCGTATCTGCCGTCGTCCAGGTGCAGCACGCAGTCGGCTTCGAGGTCGTAGCGGTCATGGTAATATGACAGTTCGCCGTACATGGCTTGCGAGTATGCACGCAGGTCGCGCATCGCCATGCACTCGAATATGAACCCGAATGTCTTCAAATCCATTTCCAGGGTCGCTGGCGAGATCCCCATGGCAGCCACTGCTATTGACGGGTCTGCAAGCTCTCGTTTGGGGCTTTTGCGTATCACGGTCGCTGATCTCACGGCAGGAGACCATGCCGGCAAGTCCTGTATCACGAAAAGCCGCGTCAGCGCTTTCACATAGTCGTCGTATGTGCGGTCGGAACAGCTGTCGTTCATCGCGTTCACGTCACGGAGCAGGTTGGCCCGTTTGGCAAGTGTGGACAGGTTGCGCGAATATGTCCGGATTATTGCTTTCGCCAGTGCCGGGTCTCGCTTCACACCGTCTACGCTGATAATGTCCGCTTCCACTACGCCGTCAAGGTATTCCTTGGCGATGCGCAGGGCTTCTGCGGAATTGCCGAGCCGCAGCGATGCCGGCCAGCCGCCACGGCATGCGGAGCGTATCAGGTCATTGACCCCCATTTCCGAGATACAGCCGTCGATGTCCGTGTCTGGATTGTCAAACAGTTCTTTCAGCGATACTGCCCCGGTCGACTCTCCTGACTCGTACAGGCTCATAGGGTACATCTTCATCCGGGATATCCTGCCGGTGCCGCTGTGAAGTATCTGTGTGCGGTCTATCGAGTTGCTGCCGGTCAATATGAACTGCCCTGGTTCGCCGCCACGCTCGTCAACAGCCATGCGGACGGCATCCCACAGAGCTGGCGCGTCTTGCCATTCGTCGATTAGCCGGGGTGTATTCCCCTTCAGCAGGTTTGACGGCTTTGTGGCGGCAGTGGCGAGGTATGCCCCTCTCATGTCCGGGTCTTGCAGCCGCAGCACACTCTTGGATTGCTGTGCTGCAGTCGTCGTTTTGCCGCACCATTTAGGACCTTCGATGAGGACTGCTCCCATGTATGAGAGCCGGTTTTCGAGTACCTTGTCTGCTATTCGGGGTAGATACTTCATATTTGTCTGATATTTAGACTGCAAAGGTACTTCAAATATTCGATACTTACAAGCCGTTTCGCTGTTTTGAGGTATTTTGTTTCGCTGTTTTGAGGTATTTTGTTTCGCTGTTTTGAGGTAGTGGGCGATTCCTGCTGGCCTGCGCATAAAACGAGACAGCGCGTCAGCATTGCTGACGCGCTGTCTCCCTTAGTGATCCGCCTGGGGCTCGAACCCAGGACCCCAACATTAAAAGTGTTGTGCTCTACCAGCTGAGCTAGCGAATCTCCCTGTATGCTCCGAGGCATAGCCCCGAAAAGCGTTGCAAAGTTACAATGTTTTTCCCGATTACGCAAATTCCAGCGCGTTATTTTTGCGCAAAAATAATTGCGGCATCACATCGTGGTGTCGCAATATATTGTGTGTCAGTATTTTCAGTTGTTTTCTTGCTGGAGCGAGTAGTAGTAGTCGAGCACATCCTTGGCCGCCGTGAATGGTGACTGCTGGTTGTTCAGCACGCGCAGCTCCTTCTGCTCGAGGAGCGCAGCCACCTGCGGGCGGTTGTAGAAATTGTTGCGCAGCTGCTCGTCGATGGTCTCTATCATCCAGTATTTCGCCTGTTCATGGCGCAGACGCTCGAAATAGCCGGTCTTCTTGACGTACTCGAAATAGCGGTCTATCATCTCCCACACCTTGTCGATGCCCAGCTCGTAGTATCCGCTGTACGTCATTACCTCCGGCTCCCAGCGGCTCGGTGTGGGCGGGAAGAGGTGGAGCGCGTTGCGCAGCTGTGCCGCTGCCAGGTTGGCACGCTCGATATTGTCGCCGTCAGCCTTGTTGATTGCTATGCCGTCGCACATCTCCATGATGCCGCGCTTGATGCCCTGCAGCTCGTCGCCGGTGCCGGCCACCTGTATCAGCAGGAAGAAATCGACCATTGAGTGGACGGCGGTCTCGCTCTGTCCCACGCCTACGGTCTCGACGAATATGTTGTCATAGCCGGCAGCCTCGCACAGCACGATAGTCTCGCGCGTCTTGCGTGCCACGCCGCCCAGCGAGCCGGCAGAGGGGGAAGGGCGTATGAACACGTTGGGCTGCTGCGAGAGCTTCTCCATGCGCGTCTTGTCGCCCAGGATTGACCCGCGGCTGCGCTCGCTGCTCGGGTCGATGGCGAGGACGGCGAGCTTGCTGCCCGTCTTGAGCACATGCATGCCGAACACGTCGATCGACGTCGACTTGCCCGCTCCAGGAACACCCGTTATGCCGATGCGCCGCGACTTGCCCGAGTGGGGAAGGCATTTCTCGATCACCTCCTGCGCGAGGGCCTGATGGCGTTCCGCCGTGCTCTCGATGAGGGTGACGGCTTGCCCGAGGACTGCGCTGTTGCCCTTCAGTATGCCCTCAATGTAGTCATTGACAGACAGTTCGCGCCGGCGTGCGACGTGAGCCTTCCGGTACGGGTTGATGCTCGGCTGGCTGATGACTCCATCGTTCACCTGAAGTCCCTTGTATTTGCAGTCATTCTCGGGATGTTCCATAATTGAAGCGTATAGTTTTGTGGTGCAAAAGTACATCGTTTGTCTGACACTGCCAAATAAACAGGTGACGAAATCCCCGCAATGAAATGAAAACGAGGGTATGCCGATTGGCACACCCTCGCTATGAGCGGTAATATCAGGCTGGGCTGATACTTATTTGATGACTACCTTCTGCGCCTTGCCGTTCTGAACGCGGATGAACATGCCGTTCTCCGGGTTGGCTACGCGCACACCCTGCATATTGTAGTACTGTGCTTCGCCTTCAGCTGCTGTGATTTCGTCTACGCCGGAATACTCATCGTATTTGATAGGCAAGAGCTGGATTGCACCCTTGAAGTCTGATACGGCAACACGAACATTGTACTTGCCGGCAGCTACTGAACCAACGCCAGCGAAAGTGGTACGGAATGCGTATTCAGTGCCGTTCACTGTGCCGGTGAAGTTTGTCTTCTCTTCAGCGGGGGTGTCCTCTGCAAAATCAACACCCACAAGGATCACGATATGGTTGAGGAGAGAAGCGTCTATGCTTGTCACTTCTGCGGGTTTGAACTCAACAATTTCCTGCGATTCAGCGGGTTCGGAAACGGGGATGATTTCAGGCACGTTGTAGTACTGCTTGTACTGTGCAATCCAGCCAGAGGGAATGACATCACCAACCTCGTATGAGGGCATTTCGCCGTAGATGAGTGTGAAGTCAGTGCCATCGGTTGCGTATGTGTTGATGCCATTCTGGTAAGCAACAGTCAGGGGGAAGTCGATTACACCAGTGTTGCCGTCACCCGCAGAGTAGAAGTCCTCGATAGATGTGTAGAGGTCGAGCACTGTGAGTTTGTATGAAGCCTCGCCGGCGCGGTAGGTGGTAGTTTCGGGTGTAGTAGCCTTGATGGTTGTCTCGCCGGCAGCGACGAGTGTCACTGCGCCTGTGGCAGCGTCTACTGTAGCCACCTCGGGGTTGCTTGAGGTATAAACGGCTGGTGCGTCAGTTGTCTTGGAGAGCTCGGGAGCAGTGAAAGCCTGGCCGATGACTGCGGTGTATGAACCCTCGGGGAATGACAGGCCTGCCGGGGTGAGGGTGCTGGAGCCGCCCTGTTCTGTTTCAAATACAATCTTAGTGATCTGTGCGTTGTATTTGTTGGTCACCTGAAGAGTGTACTTTGTGCCGGCATCCTGATAGTCAGCCGGGATTTCAAATGCAAAGTCAGCCCCTTTTTGGTCGAGCACGACATTCTCCTTGATTTTGTTTGAGCCGGCAGTGACGTTTACTGTGACGTTTGTAGATGCGTTTTCGCCCGTAGTTATTGTGAATTTTGTGCAGTTGTCAGGAAGCGTGAATGCCACGTAACCCATGGGAGTCACTTTCTTGGCAGAAATCTGCAGGTATACGCCGTTGTACGAGCCTTTCTTGCAGTTCATGAACTCGAAGTCAATGCCGTTGATTTTGGCACTTGACGGAGTGGCTGATTCGGCTGTGGGCAGAAGAGCCGCAGTTGTCTCGTCAGAGAAGTTGACAGTCACGTTGTCTGCCATGGCAAAAGAGCCGGCGAGAGCGACTGTCGCGATTGAGAGTAAAAGTTTTTTCATATCAAATGAATTTATGTGATTTGTATTGTTTCCTCGTTATTTGTCTGCAAGTAAAGATTTTATGGAAGTCTATCCTCTTATTTGCGCGGCAAAGTTAGTTTCAATTTGCGACCTGTGCAAATTTTTCAGATGAAATTTCAGTTAAATTTCATGCCTCGTCGTGGGAATGTGTCACTGGCGCAAGATGTGGCTGAACAGGTCAGTGTATCGTGCGGCGACGGCCGGGGCGGCAAACTTGCTGCGGACGGCCTCGAACATCCTGCGGCGTGTCTCCTCGGTCAGGAGGTTGGCGGCTGCGCTGGCGATGCCGTCGGCGATGCCGGCTGCTGCGGCGTGTATGTCGTCGGCAAAGGGGACGATGCAGCCCGTCTTGCCGTGGTCGATGATGTCGGCTTGTCCCCCGCGGTCGAAGGCTACGGGGACGCAGCCGTATGCCTGTCCCTCGACGAGTGTGCCGGGGAGTGTCTCGTAGAGTGAGGTGGAGACCACGATGTCGGCGTTGTCATACGCCTCGCGTATGCGCGACGGGGGGATTGTGCCGAGGTGTGTGTGGGGGATGGCGATGCCGTCGAGTGCTGCGGGGTTTTTCAGGCCTCCGTATGTGATGAGGCGGTAACGCCGCTGTCCGCCGGGCTGCTCGGCGAGCAGCCGTGAGGCTTCGATGAGTATCGGCAGCCCCTTTATAGGGTCGTCGAGGCGAGCCGCGCCTATGAGCAGGCGCACGGTCTTGCCGGTGTTGTCGGGGCGTGGCGTGTATTTCTCGTCCAGCGGGAATGCGTTGGGGATGACCGTCATGTCGGCATCGGCGAGGAGCGAGGAGGCGGCAGCTCGCTCGGCGAGCCAGTTGCTTACAGCCACATAGTGTATGCCGGTGTGCCGGCGCAGGTCGTCCTTGCGTTGCCAGGTGCGGAATGACAGGTCGCGGGGCGACTTGCGGCTGCCCATCAGCGGGCAGTTGCCGCAGTGGCTGCGGAAACCGTCGCACGTGCCGGCGTGGTGGCACACTCCAGTCATGCACCACATGTCGTGCATGGTCCACACGATTTTCTTCCCCGTCTCGGCGAGCCTCCTTATTCCGCGCAGCGACAGCACACCCTGGTTGACCCAGTTCAGGCAGATGATGTCGGCGTCGCGCACCCACGGATGCCGCCACAGCGCCACGCCGTCGCCGCAGGTGTCAACCTTGAAGAGGTTTTCGCGCTTGAAGCCGAGACGTGCGAATATGGCGAGCCTTTCGGCGAGGAAAGCGCGGCGCATCATCAGCGGCTGCGCGGCGAGAGCGACGTGCGGCGAGTCTGTCTTTTTTTCGGTCACAAGCATGCGGGCGTCTATGCCCGCGTCACGGAGGGCGTTGACAAGGCGCATGGAGACGACTGCCGCACCTCCGGTGCTGTCAGACTTGTTGATGAGTGTTACGCGCATGGTTCAGAAGATTTCAGGGGTTGGCGCGGCGCGCCCATGTCTCGAAGCGGTACTCGATGCCGTCTGCGGAGGCATGCGTTTCTGAGGCTTCTGCCAGTTCCCACTCTCGCTCGTCGGGGAGGGGGAAGAACGTGTCAGCGTCGGGGCAGTCAGCGTCGATGCGAGTGAGGTGTATGGTGTCAGCCAGTGGCATCATCTGCCTGTATATCTCGCCGCCGCCGATGATGAACACCAGCGGGTCGGTGACAGTGGCACGCAGCGCGTCGGCTAATGAGGCGAACACTTCTGCGCCCGGCGCGGTGAACAGCGGGGCGCGGCTGACGACGATGTTGCGCCGCCCGGGCAACGCCCCTTTGGGCAGCGACATCCATGTCTTGCGCCCCATGATGATGGGGTGTCCCATGGTGAGGCGGCGGAAACGGCGCAAATCCTCGGACAGGTGCCATATCATGCCCCCTGCGCGTCCTATCGCGCCGTCGCGCCCGGCGGCGACAATTATGTGTATTCCGCTGCGGCGGTGTTCTGCGCTAAGCTCGCTTTGGGGGTTGATGAGAGCGATCTCGCGCATTTCTGCATCCTCGCCGATCATTTGGCGGATTGGTGTTTCTATGCCCATGGCTGTATGGTGTTGTCGGTGAATATATACATATTATACGGACACTTCCCCCTTGATTGCCGGCCAGGGGTCGTAGCCCTCGAGGGTGAAGTCCTCGTAGCGGAACGCGAATATGTCGCGCACGTCGGGGTTGATGCGCATAGTCGGCAACGCCCGGGGTGTCCGTGTGAGCTGCAGGTTGACCTGCTCGAGGTGGTTGGTATAAATGTGCAGGTCGCCGAATGTGTGGACGAACTCGCCCGGCTCCAGCCCGCACACCTGCGCCATCATCATGGTGAGCAGGGCGTATGAGGCAATGTTGAAGGGCACGCCGAGGAAGCAGTCAGCGCTGCGCTGGTAGAGCTGGCAGGACAGCCGTCCGCCGCTGGCGTAGAACTGGAAGAGGGCGTGGCAGGGGGGCAGGTTCATGCGGTCGAGCTCGCCGACATTCCATGCGCTGACGATGATGCGGCGCGAGTCGGGATTTTCGCGTATGTCGCGCACGGCGTTGGCTATCTGGTCGATGTGCGAGCCGTCCGGAGCAGGCCATGACCGCCACTGGTAGCCGTATATGTGCCCCAGGTTGCCGTCGGCATCCGCCCACTCGTTCCATATCCTCACGCCGTTGTCTTGCAGGTATTTGACATTGGTGTCGCCGGCGAGAAACCACAGCAGCTCGTGGATGATGCTCTTCAGGTGCACCTTCTTGGTGGTGACGAGGGGGAAGCCTTCCGCCAGGTCAAAGCGTGTCTGATACCCGAAAGTGGATATAGTCCTCGTCCCGGTCCTGTCATCCTTGCGGTGTCCGCTGTCGAGTATGTGCCGCAGCATGTCGAGGTATTGTCTCATGGTCGAGCTGTTTTGAGCGGATGCATCCGCTATGTTACAACAACAAAGTTACAACAATGCCGTCAGGTGGGCAAATAAATCGCCATCCAACTAGTCGTTGCTTTGTTGAACTTGTTGGTAAGTTGCTGAATTACAATAAGAAAAGCCAGCCCCTTTTCCCAAAGGGACTGGCCATAACCTTAATCTTAATTTAATACTATGAAAAACACCTTGCAAATTTATTGATAATCTCGGAATGTGCCAAATTTTTCGGGAGAAAAATCCGATAAAAATTCACCAGCCTCCTCCGAAGCCGCATCGCGACGGCGGATGCAGCTGCCCCTTCGGAGTTCTCCGAGAACTCCGAGGTTTCTGATTTTGCGGTCTTGTGAATGGTTGTGCTGGAGCGGCACCGTCACTTGGTGACGGTGATGTGGAAGCAGGGTGTCTTCACTTCGTATTTTACCATACAGCGTTCTTCGCGGCGCAGTTCGAACAGCACCTCTGCCAGGATGGTCTTCAGCCGAGCCTGGTCGACGGGTGTCGCTCCCGGGTCATCGAAAAACTTGTTGTAGGCTATGTCGAATGTAGTGGCGAACTGGTGTGCGGACTGCGACGTGGCATTGCGGTTTACGCGGCGCAGCTTCTTGACAGCGTCTGGGGTGCGCAACAGGCTGGTGATGCGCAGCCGGTAGCCGTGGATGCCCTGCGACTTGGCGCGGTCGGCAAACCGCTTGCCTATCTCGTCGAGCAGTGCGGCAGCGCGTGGCACGAGAAACGGCACCGAGTGCGTCAGTGTATCGACACGGTAAAGCTGCGTGTCGGTGATTTTGACTATCGGCGCTGACGTGAAATAAGACATCCCGATGTCCTCGATCGGCTCGATGCCGTATTTCATGGCGAAAGCGAGCTGGTACTTGTTGCTGTCGTTGAATACCTCGCGGTACGGGGCATCGCGGAGCGACGAGTAGGGGAAGGGTGTCATGACCGCCTGCATGGTGTCGGGCAGGACATTTTCGGTCATCGTTCCTGTCACTGGCTCCTCGTCGAGCGGCGTAGGGTCTGGGGCGGCAAAGTCTTCGAGGCCGGCTCGCACCGAATCCATGATAGACGACCCGCCGCCGCACGAAGTGGCAGCGGCAAGCGCGGCAATGGCGGCTACAGCGAGTATCGGGAACAGTCTTTTCAAGAGCGTATGTCTGGCGGTTGTCCTGTGCTTTGCGGCGGTGTCAGCGTATACTCCACTCCGCGCCGTTCTTGGTGTCCTTGATTTCAAACCCGAGTTCGGCGAGTTTGTCGCGTATGAGGTCGGAGGTTGCCCAGTCCTTAGCAGCCTTGGCAGTTGAGCGTATGTCGAGCAGCAGGTTGACCGCGCCCTCAAACGCCTTCTCGGTTTTGGGGTCTTCCGCAGCCTCGTTGTTGCGTATGCCCAGCAGGTCGAACAGGAACGTATCGAACAGGCGGCGCAGACGCTCGATGTCGTCGGCAGAGAGGGTGGTCGAGCCGTCGGCAGCGTCGTTGATTACCTTTGACGCCTCAAAGAGCTGTGCGATGACCATCGGGGTGTTCAGGTCGTCGTCCATGGCCTCGTAGCAGCGGGCCTCGTAGTCGGGCATTTCAACCGACGACTTCTCCGAGGGCTTGATGCGCTGCTGCAGCCGCTGGTATGCGGCGAGTATCTTCTGCAACGCCTTCTCGGCGGCCTGCAACGCCTCGTTTGAGAAATCGACAGTGCTGCGGTAGTGTGCCTGGAGGACGAAGAAGCGTATCACCATGGGGGAATACGGCTGCTCGAGGGCAGGGTGGCTGCCGTCGAAGAACTGCTCGAGAGTGATGAAGTTGCCGTATGACTTGCCCATCTTCTTGCCGTTGATGGTGATCATGTTGTTGTGCATCCAGTATCGCACGGCCTCGTGGCCCTGGGCGGCGACGCTCTGCGCTATCTCGCACTCGTGGTGGGGAAACATCAGGTCCATGCCTCCGCCGTGTATGTCGAATGTTTCGCCCAGGTATTTCGTCCCCATTACCGAGCACTCGAGGTGCCAGCCGGGGAAGCCCTCGCTCCAGGGCGACGGCCAGTGCATGATGTGCTCGGGGCTTGCCTTTTTCCAGAGGGCGAAATCGAGGGGGCAGCGTTTCTCGTCCTGTCCGTCGAGTTCGCGCGTGGTGCTGAGCAGGTCGTCTATGTTGCGGCCCGACAGCTTGCCGTAGGGGTGGATGGCGTTGTATTTGCGCACATCGAAGTATACAGAGCCGCAGCTCTCGTATGCGAAGCCCGCGTCGAGGATTTTCTTGATGTACTCGATCTGCTCGATGATGTGGCCGGAAGCGTGAGGCTCGATGCTGGGCGGCAGCACGTTGAGAGCCTCCATGTCGCGGTGGTAGCGGTTCAGGTACATCTGCACCACCTCCATAGGCTCGAGCTGCTCGAGGCGAGCCTTCTTTGCCACCTTGTCCTCGCCCGAGTCCGCGTCATGCTCGAGGTGTCCCACGTCGGTGATGTTGCGCACATATCTGACCTTGTACCCCAGGTGCTTCAGGTAACGGAACAGGATGTCGAAAGTCACGGCCGGGCGGGCGTGACCCAGATGGGCGTCGCCGTATACTGTCGGGCCGCAGACATACATGCCTACGTGTCCAGGGTGAATGGGCTTGAACGGCTGCTTGGCGCGGGCCAGCGAATTGTAGATGGTCAGATTGTGTTCCACGGTCAGTGAGGATAAAGGGGTTGAAAATCTGCCGGTGCGCAGACGGCGTGCCGCCGGCGCACCGGGCGTTTATCGGTAGGTTTGATTAGTTTGCGTTGGGGTTGCCGTTAGTGCGGGGCTTGATTTCGCCGAATGTGGTCTCGTACTTCTTCACGTTGTCCGAGAGGGCAAAAAGGAGCTGCTTGGCGTTTTCCGGGGTCATCATCACGCGGCTTACCACGGGAGCCTGAGGCATGCCGGGGGCGGCAAAGATGAAGTCGATGAGGAACTCGTTGGGCCCGTGACCGATCATGGCTAGGTTGCTGTATTTGCCGTCAGCCACTTCGGGACGGAGCTGGATCTGGAGCTTTTGTTCTTTGTTGTTTTCCATTTTGATAGTTTGTTGTCGGCGTTAGCCGGGGTGTTACTTTGTTTGCAGGTGCGAAGATAGTCAAAATCCGCGACCCCCGCAAATAAAAATCGTGTGACCACGCCTAATCTTGCCCGCAAATGGGCGTTGCAGATCTGTTGTTTTTGCTCGATAAAGACCCCGCTGCCGATGTGACAAGCCAGGGACACGGCACGCTACATTGCTCGCTGAGAGAACCTTATTTATTGAGAAACAACGTATTGAGTGCGTCGTGCCGTGTCCCTGTTTGTCAATGCTGCGGGTCAGGGCTGGGCGCTCATGATGCGTTTCACCTCGTCCACACCGTTTATGGCGCGGATGTGGCTGATGATGTGCTGCAGCTCGTCAAATGAGTGCACCGACAGGGTGATGTGGCAGTCCACGATGCCGTCGGTGGTCTCGGTGTTGAACGAGTGCATGGTCAGGTGCAGCGTGTCGGTGATGCACGTCACCATGTCGATGAACAGGTGGTAGCGGTCCACGGCGCGGATGTACAGGTGTACGGGATAGAGCGTCTCGTCGGCGTCAAAGTTGACCGACACGATGTTCTCGCCATGCTGCGACGACAGCTTTATCGCCACGGCGCAGTCGCGTTTGTGGACGGTCATTATGCCGTCGGGGTTGTCGCTGTTCTTGTAGCCGATGACCTCCTCGCCGGGTATGGGGTGACAGACGGGGCAGCGGTCGAATTTCGGGCGTGCGCTGTGCGCCAGCCATGCCTTTATGGCCTTGCGGGCGTGGTATGTCACGGCGTGGTTGAGCCAGTCGTGCTGCGGGTGGCAGTGTGCGTCGGTGAATATCTCCACCACGTCGCCACGGTGCAGCCGCGCCTTGATAGAGGCAAGCTGCCCGTTGATGCGAGCGTATTGCGCATGTTCCCCCAGCTCTGTGTGTATTTCGTATGCCAGGTCCAGCACGCACGCCTTCTGCGGCAGTATGACGGGGCGGCCGTGTGGGGTGAACGCCATGATGTCGTCGTTGTAGAACGAGGCGACGACATTGTCGATGAAGTCCTCCGAGGGGGTGTTGTTGATTTCACGCAGCACGTCGCGGAACTTCTCTATCCACCTCCGCACATTGTCCACATGGCCGTCGCCGAGGCAGCCCACCTGCGACTCGTGCACCATCCTTTCGGAGCTGATGTGTATCTCCTGCCAGCGGCCGAAGTCGGCGAGCAGTTTGAGGTGGAAACTCTGGTATCCGTTCTCCTTGGGCGAGTCTATGTAGTTGGCTATCTCGCCAGGCTTTTCCTTGAACCGGTCAGTGAGGAGCGAGTATATCTGCAGAGTCCGCTGCTTTTCGGTCATCCCCTCGGGCGTGCGGAATATTATCTCGGTGAAATGGCGGTATTTGAGGTGGTGGAAGTCCTCGCCGTGCTTCTTCATCATGCGCCACAGGCTGTACGGGCGGCGGTATTCCACTTTTACCTCCACGTCGATGCCGTTGTCGGCGAGGTGCTGTCGCACTTGCTGCGAGAATTTCGCGAGCCTCTCGCGCTGGAACTCATGGTCTCGGTCGATGAGGTCTGTTATCTCCTCGTATTCATGCGGGCAGCGGAAGCGGAAGCTGAGGTTCTCCAGCTCGGTCTTGATGTTGTACAGCCCGAGGCGTGTGGCGAGGGGGGCATAGAAATAGTCGGTTTCTCCGGCTATTTTCATCTGCTTGTCGGGCGGCATTGAGGCGAGGGTGCGCATATTGTGCAGCCGGTCGGCAAGCTTGACCATTATAGGGCGCACGTCGCGGCGCATCGCGTCGAGCATCTGCTTGAAGTTGTCCACCTGCTTGGACATCTCGTACTTCTTCTTCTTGCTCTTGGTGACTGCGCCGACCAGGAATGCCACGTCAGAGCCGAAACGCTTCTCTATCTCGTGTATGGAGTGTGGGGTGTCCTCTACCACATCGTGCAGGAACGCCGCTATGACGCAGTTGACGTCGAGCTGAAGTTCTCGGGCTGCTATCGTCGCGACCGCGATAGGGTGCAGTATATACGGCTCGCCGGTCTTGCGCCGCTGCGGAGCGTGCGCGTCGCGTGCCATCACGAAGGCGTCGCGCAGCCGCTGCATGTCGGCTTCAGATGTCCGGGGCTGCATGACGGCGAAAACCTCTTCGGCGCGTTGCTGTATGAGTTTGGTGTAGTCTGTTTCCATATCAAGTGGAGAGTTATATTGATGCTGTCCGTACACGGGATAATTCCCGTAATCAATACAAAATTACGAATTATCCTCGAAAAAACGCATGGTGGCTGCGCAAATATTTCGGTTTTCGGGCTGCTGCCGGGGCGGCGGAGGTTGTGCTGTCGCGGAAAAATCATTAATTTTGCAATATGATTGACAGTGTGAATGTTAGTGTGGAGCAGCACACGCTGCCGCGCGAGGCGAGCATACGCGAGGCTCTGCGGCGGCTGAACATGCTGCCTGGAAGCCGCATGACGCTTTTCGTGACCGACAGCGAGGGGCGAGCCCTGGGGTCGCTGACTGACGGCGACATACGCCGTGCGCTGCTGCGCAGCGTGGATACCGGCGAGAGTTGCGCTGAGGCCATGCACACGGATTTCCGCCGTCTGGGCGAGGGCGATGACCTGTTTGAGGGTGTCGCGAGGCTGCGCCCGAGCGGCATAAACCCCGTTCCGGTGGTTGACAGCGAGGGGCGGATTGTCCGGATTCTCGACCTGTCGCGTGTATGCGCCATGCTGCCGCTGACTGCCGTGCTTATGGCCGGAGGCCGAGGCGAGAGGCTGCGCCCGCTGACCCTCGAAACCCCGAAGCCGCTGCTGAAAATCGGCGGGAAACCGATAATCGACTACAACGTTGACGCGCTGATGCGCAACGGCGTGGAGGACATATTTGTTACTGTGAATTATCTCAAGGAGCAGATTATAAGCCATTTCGACGAGCGCGGCGACGGCGTGCGCTGCATCGCCGAGCAGAAGCGTACCGGCACATTCGGCTCGCTGTCGCTTGTGCCGCGTCCGCGTCACGAGAATGTGCTGGTGATGAACTCCGACTTGCTGACCGACATCAGCTTCGAGGCCATGTACCGCCGCCATGTGGAGACCTGTGCCGCGCTGACCATGGCTGTAGTGCCGTACAACGTCAGTGTGCCGTTTGCCATAATCGACACCGAGGGCGACGCGGTCACCGGGCTGCGCGAGAAGCCGGTCTACAACTATTTCGCCAACGCCGGCGTGTACATGCTCCGCAGCGAACTGCTGTCGCGCATTGCCCCCGACTCATACCTCGACGCTCCCGACTTCATCGAGCAGCTGATAGCCGACGGGCTGAAGGTGTCCTACTTCCCAATCGACGGCACGTGGATAGACATCGGTTCGCCCGAAGATTTCGCACGCGCCCAGCAGCACGCGGCCTTCTGACCCCGAAAACGCCGAATAACCGTGTCGGAGCTTGCATCGCCGGTGACGGCTTTCATTCACACAGCATAAACCCATTAAATGAACTACCAATGGCAGAATCCAACTTTATAGACTATGTAAAAATCCTGTGCCGCTCGGGCAAGGGAGGCGCGGGGTCGCGCCACTTCCACCGCGCCAAGTATGTCCCCAAGGGCGGGCCTGACGGCGGCGACGGCGGCCGAGGCGGACACATCTTCCTGCGCGGCAACCGCAACCTGTGGACGCTGCTCCACCTCCGTTACCAGCGGCATATATTCGCCACCAACGGCGAGAGCGGCGGCGCGGGCCGTTCATTCGGACGCGACGGCGAGGACCGTGTAATCGAGGTGCCTATAGGCACGACTGTGTTTGACGCTGACACCGGCGAGTTCCTCTGTGAAGTGGTCGAGGACGGGCAGGAGGTCAAGCTGCTGCGCGGCGGCAAGGGCGGTCTGGGCAACTGCCATTTCGCCACTGCGGCCAACCGTGCGCCGCGATATGCGCAGCCCGGACAGCCGGCGATAGAGAAGGCTGTGGTGCTTGAGCTGAAACTCCTCGGCGACGTGGGTCTCGTGGGCTTCCCCAATGCCGGCAAGTCTACGCTCCTCTCCGCCATTTCGGCGGCTCGCCCCAAAATAGCCGACTATCCGTTCACCACCATGGAACCGAGCCTCGGCATCGTCAGCTACCGCGACGGCAAGTCATTTGTGATGGCAGACATCCCCGGCATCATCGAGGGCGCGAGCGAGGGCCGCGGACTCGGGCTGCGTTTCTTGCGCCACATAGAGCGCAACGCCGTGCTGCTATTCATGGTCTCTGCCGACACGGCGAGCATCAAGGACGACTATCAGGTGCTGCTGCGCGAGCTGCGCGAGTTCAACCCCGAGCTCAACGACAAGAGCCGCGTTCTGGCGGTGACGAAATCCGACCTGCTCGACGACGAGTTGCGCGAGGCTCTGTCGCAGGAACTCCCCGACGACCTCCCCGTGCTGTTCATCTCCTCTGTCACCGGCGACGGCCTGACCGAGCTGAAAGACCTGCTGTGGCGCGAGATCAATTCCGAGCAGAACATGGTGGCTTCGACCATTACCCACCGCCCGCTCGACGTGCGCCACCGCGTCCAGGAGGAAGACGAGTTCATATTCGAGACCGAAGAGACGGACGGCGACGACATGGCGGACATGACTGACGAGGACTGGAACGACGAGTTCTGGCAGGAGGAATCATCGGTCAATCCCGACTGAAACTATACGACAAACACTCAACACATATATAATTAACTCGTTGGATGAATTAAATTAGAGCGTATTTAACTTGACCGATTTCCCGA
>ERZ808240.281-NODE-281-length-69617-cov-15.094391_pt1 | contig 69617 bp, 63 predicted proteins | sample MGYA00521084_ERZ808240 | MGnify/ENA primary metagenome ERZ808240 (study PRJEB31516, sample SAMN03275571) | gut metagenome | biome: mammalia-associated habitat; material: feces | host: Papio cynocephalus | place: Kenya | collected 2012-08-06 ...
TAGTAAGATTATAACTCATTAGGCCGGGATGTTACAACTATATTTTACCACAACAGAGTGATTAACAGGATACGCCTAAAGTTACAACCACTTTACGCAAATAACTCCGTGCTCCTATGTCGCCCGCTTTAGGGTATCCTTCCCTAAAATCATCTTAGTCCACTTCTGGTCCACTGGACCAAAAGTTAAAATCTCCTCCAATCTTTCCTCATAAGTTGACTGCAGGAACCCACGGCTGTGCAAAAAGGCATAAAGAAAGGCCCCCATACCCGAGTAATCAAAACCCGAATAGAGAGCCTTTTCGCAAGGGACAGCTTAGCACAGCCGTCACCTACAGTAAACCTATGTAATTTATCGCATCAATATCTCATACAAATCATCTGTTAGATGCTTCTTTAATATACTTTCCGCATCTATATCTCCAAAGCCATGATAAAACTCTTCCGCAACACCACCTGCGATTGCTCCAAATGTATCACTGTCACACGGCAAACTGTAGATATTTCTCATGAACGATTCATAATCCGTACTTTCATAAAAGCATCGCATAGCAGCCGGAACGGAACCCTGACAGCTTTCATTCCATTTGTAACGTGGTCTGATATCATCCAGACTATTTCCGATGCTGTAGTCATAAAGATCTACTGGATATTCCGACAAAACATAATCGTATATTTCCTGCTTAGACTTACCACGCTTTGCCATCCAGATACATGTAGCTGTAACAACAGCGCCTTTGATTCCTTCCGGATGATTATGAGATACTTCAGCCGTTTTAGCTGCCATCGCCTGCATTTCATCATAATCTTCGTAGAAATCTCCCACAAAAGCAACTCGCATGGCAGAACCATTACCCCAACTGTTATACGGCTGATGCTTTTTCCCATTGATCCAGCTAAAGAATTTGGCTCCGTATCCACAAAACGGATACTGCTGACCAACATCCACCATTGTTTCAACTAAATCATTATCTTCCACCAGAGCTTTCTTTATGGCAAGCATCATAACAGAGTCATCCGTAAACTTAGCTTTATCATCTATGATAAGCGGTATATTTTGCCAGTCCAAATTCTTTGGGCGATTAAACTCATACTGAGATCCCAATATATCGCCTAATACTGCACCCTTAATAGCCATTAGTTCTTACCCCCATTCTTCTTATTTCCACGAGTTAGATAATCTGCTACGATTGGAGCTTCCCATCCACTGTCATTAAGACAATCCTCCATATCTTCCGCAGAACTTGCCTTCATCGCAAAACACACTGCCTTTGATACACCTTCATAAACTGTAGCGGTTCCGATATTGTCATGAACATAATTTACGGCACGCTCTTTTCTGATTCCAAAACGCTGAGCTTCCGCATACGCATCAATGTTAGCTCCGATGAAAATAAACTCCCAGCCGTACTTTTTCTGCTGACGCTTTACCATCTTTTGCACCTTATCATAAGAATACTGTCTGCTGGCATTTTCCATACCATCTGTTGTAATCACAAAGATGGTCTTCTCCGGACGATCTTCCGGTCTGGCATACTTATGAATATTCCCAATATGATGGATTGCTCCGCCTACCGCATCAAGAAGTGCTGTACATCCGCGAACGTAATACTCCTTGTCCGTCATCTTCCTAATCTTATCAATCGACACTCTATCATGTAGCACTTCACAGGTATCATCAAACAACACTGTAGATACATATGCCTTCTCACCTGTCTTTTTCTGCTTCTCCATCATGGAATTAAAACCACCGATAGTATCTGCTTCAAGCCCTCCCATTGATCCGCTTCTATCCAAAATATAAACGATTTCCGTTAAACCTTTACTCATGATTCTTTACCTCCGTTTTCTATTACTGACCTCCCTGCAGTGAAGCATTTCCTTGTTGTGATGTAATAATAAACCGTGGGCAAAGAAAAAAGGTCAACCGTGAGGCGACCTTTCATATTTATTGATTTGACAAGGGATCAAGCCCATAATCAAATAATACAATATCTATTTTTAACACGTTATAGTCTTCGTGCTCTATGAAATACTCAACTATCTTATCTGTCTGCGATATCGGTGACAACGCATACCCAGCTATTCTAAGAAAATCTATCGTTTCGTCAAGATTAAGGCGTAACCCAACAGCAAGTGCAAGCATCTTCTCTTTTGAAGGCTTTACCTGCCCCTTAAGTAGTTTTGAAAAATACTGCTTTGAAATATTCGCTGTTGCATATACTTCTGAGTTTTTAAGCCCCTTTTTATTGATAAGCTGCTGTAAATGCTTTTCAAAAGAATCCGTATAGATTTCCTTTAACGCATCCTCTAAAGACTCTGTCTTCTTTTCAAAGGAAACCGGTTTAAGATACTCCGGCATCATAACCGAAGGTGCTTCATCTTCTTTAGCCTCTTCCTCTAAAGGAAGCGCATCAAAACTATCTTCCTCTTCATCCTTGTTTTCTCTTCGCAGGAATGATGGTATATGGAAAGATTGCACTGTAGAACCTACTCTGCTCTCCGGACGTTTTCCTATTTCACGCGGATAATTGTCATTTCGGTATTCCTCAGCAAGAGCTGTTGCTACGTAGCCGTCATCAACAAAGCTGGCTACATCTTCTACAAGCTTACCGGAAATAGTAACATCCTCGCTACCAAATACAGCAAGCGTAATCTCTATGTCATTGTCTTCCAAGAAAGCTGTAAAAGTATCAACGGCAATCTGTATTCCAAGCTCCTTCGGAAAACCATATGTGCCCGTGGCAAGAAGCGGAAATGCAATGGAATTACATCCGTGGTCTTTTGCCAACTGCAAAGCTTTTTCATAACAAGAACGAAGACACGCTTCCTCGCCTTTGCTTCCATCCGTCCACCATGGACCACTTGCATGAATGATATACTTTGCATCAAGATCAAAGGCATCTGTAATTGCTACTTCTCCAGGCATCAGAAGCCCGATCTTCTTACGGGCTTCAAGAAGTTTTTCCTTACCGGCTACTTTATATATAGCAGAATCTACACCATCGCCAACGGCAACGTTCGGATTTGCCGTATTTACTATGGCATCTGCTTTTACCTTTGTTATGTCATTTCTAATAATCTGAAAAGGCAAATCCTCACCTCCCTACTTAAATCAAATAAATAATACTTCCATCGTCATTTGATATACGCAAAAAATCTTCTGCTGTATAATGATTTTCATCATTCTTGATGGTAAAATAGCTTTCTACATTTGCTAAGTGCCCTATCTTTTCGTAAAGAGGAACCGACTTGTTCCAATTCCCGTTTTGTTTATCCGACGTAGATAACCAGCCACTTACACTCACTGTTTCTCCTACCGAATAAAATTCCTTAAAAGCCTTTATTGTATCAATAACGGAAAGCATAAGTGTTGTGCCTATTCCATGATTACTAATCCTTGAGGGTACTTCCAAATGACCAAATCCAGCATGATGTTCATTTTTAAATTTTTCGATTTCTATGTAAACCTCCACACTACCATTCCAAAAATCATCGCCCTGAATACCACAACGTATTTCACCATCTATATGATTATCCTTATTTGTAAAAACTTCCTCTATCCAGAATTCTCCTCTTAATGACTTAATCCTCTTCTTTTCAAATGGATGATTAAGCAATTCCTCTATAAAACTATTATCCACAGATGTTTACCTCCTATTGCTAAAGCAATTTCAGCTTCTGATCCAGCGGACCAAAATCTACAGTTCTTTATAAATCTTTTAATCTTGTTCCGTCCTCTGTCTTCCAATCGACATTACCATTGGATGTATGCCCAAGTATTACAGCTGACGCAGCGGACGGTGCACTAAACTCATAATCCTTTTGGAATACTCCATCTTTTATCACTTCATCTTTGATAAGTGTATTTCGCAGATTATAATAACCTTTACCCTGGGTCTCCAATGACGGCACTGTATGGTCTGATATTTTTGAACCTGAAAGTACTGTGAATCCACCTGTACTTACAAAGCCTTTTGCACTTGCCTCTATTCCCTTGCAATACAGATAAACCGTATCATCTGCAGCCTTCGGAACCGGCACAAGAACCTTATATCCAAGAGTATTGATGAGGATCTTCACATTATCTATAAACTCTTCCATAGTAGCAATCTGTGCTTCTTTCAGTACAGTGTTCTTATACGTGTTCTTCGTCAGGACAGAATATCTGCCACATTCCTTAGCAATCTCAACAAAGCGATTCTCTAAATATCTAATTAAGGCTTTATTCAAGTCTCTACCTACAAAAATTACCGCAGTATTCCAGTAATATTTCTCCTTGCCGGACTGATAATCCCTAAGATGTTGAGAAAGCCTATCCAACACGTTTTCTGCTTCGCCGATATACACGGAATCCGTTCCGTCATCCTCCTGACACATTAAGAAGTACACACCGACACCTTTAATATCATCCCGGTCACATCCTGCAATCTCTGTTCTTGGGATCTTAATGGCTTTACCATTCCAGTTTGATAATTCCGCTGTAGTCAAACTATCTGCGGATCCATTTACAAGAAAGAGTTCAATAGCTTTTCCATACATTCAAAACACCACCCTCTCACTTAACGCTAATTTCTTGTTCCTAATTCTTCAGTCTTTATATAATTCCAGAAATTCTTGGCTGTTTCAAAACAACTACTATAACGATACTCTTTTAAATCTCCTTTATGAAACTTTTCTTCGATATTTTTGTATTGTTGTTTAAACTCATCAACTGATTCAAAATTAAGAACATACATCATGTTTTCCAAATGTTCCTTTGATATCAATCTTTTTGAATACGTTGCAAATAAACCTCTATACTCATCGCTATTATAAACATAAGTCAAAGGGAACCATGCCCAATCTTTCTCATAGTTGGAAATCAAAAGCGACGCGCTATGGCAAAATAAATCTCCTGAAACAAACTCATCTTTATTACATACTTCTACATTAAGGTTCTCAATCCACAGTGCTGCGGTTCCGCAATAATAATTCTTACCATCTCTTTTACAAATAGCACTATCCAAGACATCGTTATAGCAGTAAAAACAGTTATAACTATCAGCGTCCTGATTAAAATGTGAAGTACCAGCAAAATATGTCTTATTTAAAACATATCTCAAAGCTTCATTTGCACACTTTTTTAGATAATACGCTACCACATATATAAAACACTCGTGCACAAAAGTCACCTTTAAATTAGCATAATTTGTCTGTTGTCTGCGTATTTCATACATTAGTTCTTCTAAAAATTTAGCTATCTGCTTATACCCTTCCTGAACGTACTCAGTACTTTTAACAAGCAGAAGGAATTCATCTCTAAAAGGCATTAATTCAAGGTAGCACGGAATAACTTCTTTTTCGGTGTACTCATATCCCAAAATCTGTTTTTTTAATTCCTCAAGATTTTCAGCAAACTTACTCTTTTTTACGGCATCACCTGCCGTTCCTCGAAAAAAATCGCTCGTCACCCTCGACTTATATGACACCTTGGGAATCTCCTCTAGCCACACTGGAGGTTTTCCCAGCTCTGGCTCCTTATATGTATCTATCCCATATAATGTACGTACCATTCTCTGATACTCAGTATCATATGTGTCAGGCATTGATAAATCGAAGTGCAAAAGTCCCTTTAAATACTGCGGTTTACATACATTTCCTTCGGCATCTCTTTCAAATACAACCGGTATAAACTTTCTCTGTTCAACCTTATTATAAACCTCTGTTGAAATAATCTGTGTTTCTGTACCTACGCCACCAGCCCTTTCATTTGCCTTCTTTGCATAAATAGGATCTATCAGAATCAGTACATTAGTAATGCTCTCATCTAAAACACTTTTTTCCATAAATTTAAAGGTATCATTACCCTCTTTTAACTGCCATTTATCAAAAACAACATCCACTCCATCTCCCTTAAGATTTGTAGCCAAAGCAATAACCTTCTCATCATGTTCTTGTGATCCCCATGCATAAGAAATGAAAACCTTAGGGTGTTTTATCCTATTCTTCATCTGCATCTATGCCCCCTATATCGATATCTGTTTTATAATCCAAACTATTATCAGCATTAAATGATTCCCCAATATTATGAAACTTCTCAAAATATGCCTTCAGTCTTTCGATAACTCGCTCCTTCTTCTCTGATCTGTTACTGCCACCAAATCGTGATACTGGAGGAAGAATCTTATCAATGTCTGTACCAGTGGTCTTGATTTCTCCGATACGGAAAGCATACTCTATGAACCTTCTTGTTGCTTCTTCCTGTAACTTTTCCTCATCAATGATAATAATAAGCTGCTGATCACGCTGAGCTGCAACATAGTTGTTCCATTCAGTCATAATGTCATCAACATCATTGATTCCGGCAATGAAGTTTTCGATAAGAGCTTTCTTACTTCTAAGTTCAGGACTTGCTGCAATCGCTTTCTTGATGGTAACAAGAACCTCTTTATCCTCGCAGTGGCTGTCATGATACTTCTTCACCAGCATGAGAATGTAATCAATATTGATCTCAATCTGCTTAATAAGCTCGATTTCAAATACAATATCATCATCAATATTTACTGCTGCATGTTCTTCTCTCTTACGCTTCCACTCATCGCGAAGATCCTGATACTTTCCAAGGTAGTCTTGCATATCACGGTCAGAAAGAATCTCTTTTCCTGCAAACTCATCAAAAGAGCTAAGCAGGTTTCTCATTCTAAGGATTGCACCAAATAATGAGATGAATGCTTTCTGATTGGTTTCACCTTCAATACGAGCCTCTTCCACAGGGAACTTTGTTGTAAGTTCTTCAATCATATCAACATAGCCCGGATGCGGTGTGTCATCTACTCCGGTATAACCGTAATAGTAGTCCTTAAAGCTCTGCATCAAAACAATGCCGCCTGCATCCTTATCTCCAAATAAAGAGATAGCTGAATCCACTCTCTTCTGAAGATTACGGAAGCATACAATGTTACCGAAAGTCTTAATAGAATTGAGGATTCTATTCGTTCTTGAAAAGGCCTGAATCAGTCCGTGCATCTTCAGGTTCTTATCAACCCAAAGAGTATTCAACGTTGTAGCATCAAAGCCTGTAAGGAACATATTAACTACGATAAGAAGATCAATCTCCTTATTCTTCATTCTAAGAGATACGTCCTTGTAATAATTCTGGAACTTATCGCTGGATGTATCATAATTCGTATTGAACATCTTATTGTAGTCATCAATAGCAGCTTCCAAAAAGTCTCTGCTTGACTGATCAAGTGCTGATGTATCCTCAGAATTTTCTTCGCCTAATAAACCATTATCCTCTTCTGCCTCCTCTTCATTTGCAGCAAAACTAAAGATTGTAGCCACGCGAAGCTTCTTAGAAGGATCCGCCTGCATCTGCTTCTTAAATTCTTCGTAGTAAAGCTTTGCCATCGGAACGGAAGCTACCGCAAATATTGAGTTAAATCCGCTGAGTCTTTGCTGCTGTTTAATCTCTTCTACGGTTCCTTGCTTTGCAGATGCAACCTCTTCAATGTTAATCAAAGAATTATAAACGTATGACTTATCGCCTCTATAGGTCTTTCTATCAAAGTTATCAAGAATATACTTTGTAACCATAGAGATTCTTTGCGGTGCCATCATAGCCTTTTCTCTGGCAATATCCCACACCTCTTCATCTTCGATATTATCATCAATGTCCATTGTCTTTATGTAATCAACACGGAACGGAAGAACGTTCTTATCATTGATAGCATCAACGATGGTATATGAATGAAGCTGATCTCCAAAAGTTTGCTCTGTTGTAAAGAAAGTAGTTTTTTTTGTACTACCGATATTGGTCGCGAAGATAGGCGTACCTGTAAATCCGAATAAATGATACTTCTTAAAGTGCTTTACAATCGCAGCATGCATATCGCCGAACTGACTGCGGTGACATTCATCAAAAATAATAACAACATGCTTGTTATAGATCTCATGTTCTTTATTCTTCTTAATGAATGTAGCAAGCTTCTGAATGGTTGTAATAATAATCTTATACTCGTGATATACACCATTCTTATCCTTATCCTCCAACTGTCTCTGAAGGATAGATGTCTTGGTATTACTGTTTGCAGCACCCTTCTCGAATCTGTCATACTCCTTCATGGTCTGATAATCCAGATCCTTACGGTCTACGACAAAAAGTACCTTATCAATGTATGGTAAATTGGATGCCAGCCTTGCAGTCTTAAATGAAGTGAGGGTCTTTCCGGAACCAGTAGTATGCCAAATGTAGCCACCTCCGGAAATGTCGCCGTACTTTTTATAGTTATTTGCAATCTCGAGACGATTAAGAATACGCTCCGTCGCAGTAATCTGATAAGGGCGCATAACCATAAGCATATTCTCTGAAGTAAAGATACAATACTTCGTAAGAATATTAAGGATTGTATGTCTTGCAAAGAACGTCTTTGTAAAATCAACAAGATCCGCAATTACTCTGTTCTTTGAATCTGCCCAGTATGATGTAAACTCAAAGCTATTACTGGTTTTGCCCTTCTTAGTCTTTGATGCATTTGCATCCTTGATAGCATTAAATCTCGTGCTGTTCGAGTAATACTTTGTATTTGTACCGTTAGAGATTACAAATAACTGAACATACTCAAAAAGTCCAGATCCAGCCCAAAAGCTGTCTCTCTGGTATCTGTTAATCTGATTAAATGCTTCTCTGATAGCAACGCCACGTCTCTTAAGCTCGACATGAACCAAAGGCAAACCATTAACAAGAATCGTTACATCATAGCGGTTATCATGCTTAGCTCCATCTGCTGTTCCGATAACATACTGATTGATAACCTGAAGGAAGTTGTTGTGAATGTTCTTCTTATCAATAATGGCAATGTTCTTTGTACTGCCATCATCACGCTTAAGAACCTGAATGTTATCCTCCTGGATTTTTCTCGTCTTCTCAACAATACCCTCATTCTGATTTGCCAAGGATTCACTGAAGAATCTTTCCCACTCGCCATCAGAGAACTGATAATCATTGAGCATTTCAAGGCGCTTACGCAAGTTTGCAATTAAATCAGATTCCTGATGAATCTTAAGATACTCATACCCCAATCCGCCTTGGCCATTTTCCCCAGACAGTAGCTTTATAAACTCTGCTTCCAGCGCAGCTTCCGACTGGTAGCTTTCAGAGCGAGCCTTTGATGGCTCGTACTCTGTAACTACTGTATTTTCATTTGTCTGTGCAACAATGTTAAAATATGGCACAGCTAACACCTCCTCCTTAAACTGCTTCTTTAAATGTCAACAACTTGTCCCGGTAATATTCATATTGTTTTTGACGGGCCTCTATTTCTGCAGGTAGTCCTTCCATCATTCCGTTACATAATTTATCGAACCGACTTAGTACATCCACTATTTTTGTTTGAACCTCAATAGAAGGTACTGGAATCTTTACATCTAAAAGATCTTTAACTTTTAAATGTGGAACAGACCCTTTTGTAATCTTTTGTTCAAATTGTTTTCTTGCCGCAACGGAATACAAGAAAAACATTAAATAATGTGGAAGGATAACTTTTTCATCTACTTTTATACCGTATAATGTTTCACTCATTCCCCAATCATCATTGTATTCCTCTATAATTGCCATTCGTCCAACCGTGCCTGTTCCTGTACTAGCAAATAATAGCAATCCTTTTTCCAGATGTGCCCTTTTGTTAATAAGTTCAAGTGCTTCCGGTGTGATTCTATCTGTTCTTTCTGTAACATTTATCTGATTATCGAATATATCTTTTCCTGTGATATACGGATAGCATGCCCCCGCCTCATTTAAAGTAAAGTTCTTCCTTGGATTAAGTCCTGTTTTCAGCGATGTGATTATTTCTCCCACAGTAGATACATTAACATCATCCGATATACTCTCAAACAACTGATTTCCATAATAATCATATTGCTTTTTGCGAGCTGAAAGCTCCGCTGAAAGCTCCGCTGAAAGCTCCGCTGAAAGGAGCGTGAACTTGTCCAGGATCTGGACTATTTCACGTTGTATTTCCAGTGGGGGTACAGGAATTTCAAACTGCTTAACTTCATTATCCGTTATAGCTGGATAACTTGCACCCTTCTGATATTTTTCTACATGAGCATAAAACTCAGTTGATGAAATAATATGGTAAATCCAACTATTCAAAATAATGCTTTCATTTGCTCTTAATACACAAAAACCAGTACTGCATATTTGTCCATCATATTCCTTAGGTACCATACAATACCTTTTCAGCATTGGTCTTGTACCACCAAACAAGATATCCCCCTCAAGAACAATCTGCTGAGCTCTGCTTGGAGCATTGTCTCGGTTAATTGTAGAACACGCAATAATTCTATGGGTTTCTCTATCTACTGAAGTAAGATCAATATACTGGAAATCTCTGTCATCATTTTTCCATTTAATATTTTCTGCTTTAATAACACATTCACCTAAAGGCTTAAATGGCACTCCCTCTGGGCAATATTTTTTTATCAGTTCTTCAACTTTACTCATATTACACCTCGATTTCCGCTATAATCTTATCTATTTCTTTACGCAGGGACTCTTCTCTACGTACAATCTCTTTAATCTCTGCATTTAGACGATTAATATCTATTATTTCTCGTGTATCTTCAGCTTCAACATATACACTAACAGTTAAATTGTAGCTATTCTTCACAACCTCTTCATAAGAAGCCAAAAATGACTTATGCTCAACATTTTCTCTTTTTTCAAACCACTCTACTATACTATCTATATTTTCTTCAGTCAGTTTATTATTGTTCGTAACTTTAATGCATTCCTCTGTGGCATCAATAAATAATACATTACTGTTTTTCTTTCCCTTCTTTAAAACCATTATGCATGTAGCTATAGGAGTTCCGAAAAACAGATTCGCAGGGAGTTGGATTACACAATCCACATAGTTATTGTCAACTAAGTACTTACGTATCTTCTGTTCTGCGCCGCCTCTGTACATAATACCCGGGAAACATACGATAGCTGCTGTTCCGTTATTTGCAAGCCAGCTAAGCGCATGCATGATAAATGCCATATCTGCCTTGCTCTTAGGTGCCAATACTCCTGCCGGTGCAAAACGAGGGTCATTGATAAGCAACGGATTCTCGTCACCTTCCCATTTGATTGAGTACGGAGGATTTGACACGATAAGTTCAAACGGTTCATCATCCCAATGCTGTGGAGCCGTAAGTGTGTCTTCACATGCGATATTGAACTTATCAAATCCTACATCATGAAGGAACATGTTAATTCTACAAAGGTTATATGTAGTAATATTGATTTCCTGTCCAAAGAATCCATTACGCACCTTGTCTTTTCCAAGAACCTTTTCCGCTTTCAAAAGTAATGATCCAGATCCACACGCAGGATCATATACCTTATTAACTTCTGTCTTGCCTACAGTTCCAAGTCTGGTAAGAAGTTCAGAGACATCTGCCGGGGTAAAAAATTCTCCACCGCTCTTACCAGCGTTGGATGCGTACATAGTCATCAGATACTCGTATGCATCACCAAATGCGTCAATATCATGGTTCTTAACATCACCGAGATTCATTTCAGCTACACCCTTGAGCAGCTTTGCAAGCTTTTCATTTCTCTTTGCCACAGTTGCACCGAGCTTATTACTGTTTACATCAAAGTCATCAAACAGGCCTTCAAAATCGCTTTCAGATTCACTGCCCTTTGCGGATTCCTCAATATGACGGAATACTGTCTCCAATGTCTCATTAAGGTTTTCATCATCGTCCGCCTTTGCCTTTACATTGCAAAACAGCTCGCTTGGAAGGATAAAGAAGCCTTTTTCCTGTACAAGATCCTTTCTTGCAGTCTCTGCCTCATCATCTGACATTTTAGCGTAATCAAATCCTGTATTTCCGGCCTTTTCTTCACCTTCGTTCACATAGTTTGTAAGGTTCTCTGAAACGTATCTGTAGAACATTGTGCCAAGGACATAGTTCTTGAAATCCCATCCATCTACAGCTCCTCTTAATTCATCTGCAATCGCCCAAATAGCGCGATGTAATTCGTCTCTTTCCTGCTCTTTCTTTGTATCAATCATTTTATTTTCTCCTTTACTGGGTATGCTTTTTCCACTTTACTTCAAATTTTAACTCTTATACTGTCCTATAATACGGACTATGAAAATAGTTTTTCATTCTAGTTTTTCATTAAAACTTTCAGCATTTAATTCATCTAATCTCTTATACAGCTGCTTCAATTCCTTATTTATTTCCGAAATCGGCCTTAATTCAATCACTTCATCAACATCAATATACTTTGAAATTGACCAATCTCCAGTCTCGATCACTTCAGCGTTAGGCACTGTAAAGGAAATACCTTCAACCACCTTTTTGCCTTCAAGAATCTCGCTGAGTTTCTTTTTATTCTCATCTGTGATATAAGCATCATTTCTGCGTTCTCTTTGAACCAAAGATGTGCCATCTACAAACAGTACATCCTTGTTGTTATGTTCAAGGATAAGCATTGCCGTATTAATCATCGTACTGTTATATACCGGAGGTAACGAAACTACTGCTTTGAGCAAACCTTCCTTGACCAGATTCTTGCGAAATGCACTTAATGCTTTCGTCTGTTTGAACAGGATACCCTGCGGAACAATCAAAGCCACTCTTCCGTTATCTTCCATAGCATCTAATGCACTTGCCATAAAGAGACATTCCATTTCTTTACATGAGTCTGCATCCATCCATTTCTTTACCCTGTGAAGCTGATATCCTGCCAATTCATTCATAGGTCGCATACCAAACGGAATATCCATTACAACTTTGTCTGCTACATACGCAGAATCCATCGCAGTAAAATCCTCTTGAATGACATCGAAGCGGATTCCGCTTAATATCATATATAAAGTAGCTACCTGAATGGAGTCTGTGTTGATATCCACACCATAAAGAGTTACATCCTTTTTACCTCTAACAGCGTTTATTGCTGAATATCCGTATCCTATCGTTCCATCAAGCACGGTTTCTCCATCCTGGACATTCGCTGCGATACTAAGCAAATCCGCCACCGCATTACTTGATACCTTTTCCGCAGTATTTCTTCTTGCATCTTTAGATGCCATATTAATTAGCTGTGTTGCGTATGGATAATATCCTTCTTCGTCTACTACAATATCCGCTGTTGCTGAAACCACACCAAGAAAAGCTTTCTTCCATGCTTCCTCTTCTGATCTGAAAGAAGATAACACGTCGGAGAGTAAACCTCTCTTAACTTGGTATGTTTCTTCCAGAATATCAGATGCTCTTCTGATAACCTCTATGTCTTCAGTTGATACCGGGCGGTAAAGGACTTTGGTTAGTTCTATGATTGAAGGCATATAGTTCGGATTTGTACAAGCATTTTCTTCAACCATCTTCTTCAAACACATAACATATAAGGTACTTCCTACATACTGTGTTCCATCCATTCCGGCGTTATGCCAAATGTTGGCTATATCCCAAATATATTTTTCAACGTTCTTAATATCAGCCATCTTAATTACCTCCTAAAACTGTATCCAGCTTCTCTTTTTCAAGAGAGATAATCTGCTCCATCACAACTTCCTTTTCACAAAGGTTTCTGTAAAACTGAGCCACCTGCTCCTGTTCTTCCATCGGCAGAAGATTTACCTTTGCTTCCTTAACCTTTCCTATGGTTAGCATTGGAACCTTTGCTCCACTTACCATATTCATGACCTGTCTCATGTAAACACCTGAATTACAAAATGCTGTGATAAATTCCGATGATGCATTCTTTCCAGTGTTGCGGATGATGATGCAGAAGGAAGTAATCAAAAGCCCTTCATCTTCCTCGCTTACATAGGCCGCATCATATGGTGAGGAAAGTTTTACTACGATATCTCCTGCTCTTGTGAGCTTCTTTTCATCGAACTCTGTTTTATAATCGACATCGTATAACTCTTCGTGCTCGATCTTCCCAGCCTTAATGGCTTTCGGCGGAATGACCTTTACTGTACCAATTGCTCTTTCATTTTTCTTTTCATCTGCTTCTATTCTTGATGTAATCTGACCTCCGATAAAGGATAGTCCCTTAATATCACTTAATTTTACTTGTTTGTTCATTTTTATATCCTCCATAGCATTGATATATTTTTAAATGTTCAAAACCGGTTTGTAAAAGAAATGACACGGTACCAGTGCCTCTTCCTTTTGATGGTCTCATATTATCATAATGTTCCATGCATGTCAATAACATTTTTCAAAATATCACAAATGATTTTGATATATTTTTTTATGATCAGTTTTAGTTCTCTATTCTACGTACCCTCGGAGGCGTAGCTGTCTTTCTCTCCAGCCATGGTAATGTCGCATTTATCAGCACGCAAAACTCAATCATAACCATAATTACAAGAATGATCCCCTTCACTATGATTCTTGCCATATTATTTCCAATATTGTCTGCCGGTGCCCAAAGCATCGCAGTCATCATGATAACGCTTGCCACACCCGGAGCCAGTGCTGCTATCGGAACATATGATAAGAGAACATACAATATAAAGAAAGCTGCTACTGCGATGAATGCCCCCATCATCCCTGCCAGCGGTGATAACTTCTGGTGAACCGGAATGCACCAAACGATTGCAGGAATCATATTTATCAACGGGAACTTAAAGTTCTTCTCGTATTTACTTGCCTTTGTGTCTTCGACGATATATTTTGCCATAATCATTCCTCCGGATATATTGTACCATACATATCATGATTTACCTCAGCCGTATAGTAGTGGCTGATGGTATTCGGTGCGTTATAGAGTGCTGTTGTCAAATAGGCTTTGATATTGGATACCTTTGTTGTGTTATTCTTCATGCAGCTGATGACATATTCCAAATGCGTTGAATTGAGCTTCAGGAACTTACTCTTCACCAAGTTATACGGATAGTCTTCCCCTGCAATACGGATAGTCTTCCTCGGAACACAAACAACATCGCAGATTAACTGATAAAGCTCGTCATACATTTCTCTGTCAGACCATTTCTTGTTGCTCATCATGATGTCATAATCAATGTTTTCTCGAATAAGCTCCATATATACGGTAGTTTCATCCATCTGATCCATCCCCGTAACTCGGATAGACATGTCCATGCGCTTGCCAGATTGAATGATATGATCGGTATCACTAGATTCAATATTGTTAAAATCATTATTATTCGGGTCTGATTTCTGTACTACCCCCGGTATAGATTCCTGACAGGTACCAGTATTAACATCTGACTGGTCTTCCATATTTACCGGCCTAATACCTGTACCAGTAGAATTTTTAGACTGGTGTTCTACCACCGGTTCATTTTCCTTACCTGTACAATTTTCTGACCGGTCTAATGACTCTTCTTCTCCTCCGGATACGAAGTTCTTAACGTAGATGATATTTGCAAATCCGTTTCTCTGCTCAATATCTACTAATCCAATAGCCTGCAACTCCTTCAAAAGCCCCACCGCCGTCATCTTGCTACAGTTAAGATCTTCCATAATACTTTTTATTGAATACTTGATATAAACCCTGTTCTGATCATCAAACCATCCGCTTCTGACGGAAAGTGACATACGATCAAGCATCAGTCCATACAAAAGCTTGGAATTATTCGATATATCCTTAAACCTGTTGTCTGTTATCAAAGCCTTCGGCAGGCGGTAGAACGTAAACTGCTCTGCCTCTTGCCCATAATAAAACTCCAGCTTCAGCCTCTCCATTAACGCGGTTCCCCTTTCTCCTTCCATTCATCAAGAAGCTTTACGATAAGCTCCTCGATATCCTCATTGCTCATATCCGGGGTAAAATAGTTGTCCAACTTTTTCTGGTTAAATACTACCTTACGTGGTTTTGGCTTCTTCTCCGACAGATAATCCTTTAGGAAATCTGCGTTCAGATAACCTTTACGAGATGATTCCTTTATCCTTGCACTCTGCTCCTGGCTAAGTGACACTCCCATCTCCGAAATAACTTCATATACGATTCTCTGCTGTTCCTGCGGAATAAAAGAAAGATCCACGCCCTGACGAAGTCCCAGCTTCTTTTCATCCACCATAGCAAGCAACTTTTCGTCCAAACTGGCGATGCAGATCAGACGTTGAATGGTCTTCATGCTTTCTCCTGCCTGCTCACTCATTTCCTGCAAAGAGTTCCCCTGTGCCTTGCCCTGATGCTTCATAGCTTCATATTTCATCTGATAAGCCTTCGCTCTCTCGCTGACAAGAATATCCTCACGCTGGATATTGGCATCCACCATAATTACTACGGCTTCATCATTATCACAATCACGAACAATAACCGGCATGGTATCTTTACCTGCAAGTTCGGATGCATGCTTTCTTCTGTGACCGGATATAAGTTCATATCCGCCTTCTTCTCTAGGTCTTGCGATAGCCGGAACCAACACGCCATACTCTTTAACACTCTCTACCATTTCTTCCATGTTTTCATCATCTACAACACGAAAAGGATGGTTTTCAAAGGTATGCAGTTCCGATAAAGGGATCTCTACTATCTGTCCCTCAACAGGTTTTGCTTCTGTCGTAGTACTACCATCATTCTCCGCCGAAAACATATCATCATAGCTGGAAAGCTTGATTCTATTTGATAATCCCTTACTGCTCATTGGCTAAAACCTCCTCTACAATCTTTTCATACGCCGCTGCTACTTTACCCTTGCCATCATATTTATAGATGCTGACTCCTTCGGCAGATGCCTCCGCAGCTCTAACGGAAAGCGGAATCACATCATTAAATATATGGATACTACTTCCATAATGCTCATACAGCACTTCCGTAATCTCCTTAGCATAAATGGTTCTGTAATCCACCATCGTGATCAGAATGCCCATAATATGAAGTTTCGGGTTCATCTTACGCTTTACACGACTGATTGTCTTTAACAACTGTTCTAAACCCTTTATAGGCAGGTATGCGGCCTGTACCGGGATAATAACCTCATCCGCCGCCACAAGAGCATTTAAGGTAAGCTGTCCTAAGTTTGGTGAGCAATCCACGAGGATGTAATCATAATCATCCCTAATGGTCTCGACATACTCACGAAGCGTTGTCTCCGAACTCATAATTCCTACAAGCGATGTCTCTACACCGGATAATTCGATATTGGCAGGCATAAGATCTATTCCTTCCTCATGATGCAGGATACCAGCTTTCAAATCATATTCATCCTCGTTCAATACCCAGTCCATAACATTTGCAAGGGTCACTTCCAACTTATCCGGCTCCGGATATCCTAAAGCCTCTGTAAGAGATCCCTGAGGATCGTTATCGATAACAAGAACCCTCTTTCCTTTGTTTGCGAGTCCGATACCAAGATTTACAACAGATGTACTCTTGGCGACACCTCCCTTTTGATTTGCACAAATAATTACTTTACACATCGCGATAAACTCTCCTTTCCAAAAACTTATCATTCCTTCTGGTTTTATTCTTTTTGTTCTTCTCTTCGTTTTCCTTAAAAGCTTCCAAGATTTCAAGCATAGTGCGGATCGGTGTGAAAAGTTCCTCGTCTATCTCAGAGGCTTCTTCCCGTCGTTCCAATTCTCCAAGAATGCCATACAGTTCCTTTCGGAAATTCACCAGCATCATAGGATTTCCCTTTGCCGTAACCTTGTTATGCAATACGGAGTCAAGAACATAATCCTGTTTTGTCGCATATCCAAGCAGTTTCCATCGCTTATCCAATTCCCTCCTTTCAGCAGGAGAACAACGATAAGCGATAGTCTCGCTCCGCAGCCTTCCTTTTGGATCAAGATTCTTTGCTGACATCAAATCCCTCCTTCCATTCTTCATCAAGCGCCTCTGCCATATCGTCCTGAATTGACGGCATCATGTGTGCGTATCGATAAGTAATCTCCGTACTTTCATGCCCTACACGATTGCCGATAGCCACAGCTGAGAACCCCATGTCGATAAGAAGAGATACATGACTGTGTCTTAAATCATGAAGACGAATACGTTTTACACCGCTCGCCTTTACGCCCCTGTCCATCTCATGATGCAGATAGGACTTTGATATCACAAAAATCCTGTCCCCCGGCTCAATGCCATAAATGCTATTAAGGAAATCTCTCATTTCTAATGCAACATTCTCTGGCATAGAAATCATACGCACACTTTTGGGAGTCTTAGGTTTTGTAATAACATCCCTTCCGCTGATTCTCTGATAAGATTTGGTTATAGAAAGCTTATTCTTATTGAAATCAAAATCCGCAGGAGTTAATGCCATCAACTCGCCAATTCGAATTCCACACCAATACAAAAGTTCAAATGCCATATAGGAATAAGTTTTATTTGCAACCTCAGGAATAAAGCGCATATACTCTTCCTTTGTCCAAAAAAGCATTTCATCTGCATGGTACTGTCCAAGTGGACCAGCTATTACTGCAGGATTCTTTGGCAATTCATAATACTTCACCGCATGGTTAAATATGGCTGAAAGTTCCGCCTGCATTTTTCTAAGATACGTTCCCTTAAATTTTTCTCCGTCCTTTGACTCCAACTTTCTCATTTCGTTCTGCCAAGCAAGGACATCGCGTGGAGTAATATCTCTCATTACAAGATCCTTAAAGTATGGAAGAATCTTTTTTTCGATAACCCAAACTTTTGAATTCCACGTATTCTCTCTGACCTTTGGTTTAACATCTTCTTCATAGCGTCTGTAAAAATCCCCGAACGTCATGTCAAGGCTACTCGCCTTTTCCAATTTAAAATGTCGCTCCCAGTCCTGTGCTTCCTTTTTTGTCTCAAAGCCACGTTTCATCTTTTTGATTTTTTTGCCTGTCCAGTCCGTATAATAGAACTGGGAGTTCCACTTGCCTGTCTTTTTATCCCTATTCGCCGGCATACTTTTCCTCCTTTTCCTCTGTTTCGTTTACTACTCCATAGAAACGCTCTTCGAAATATTTCCTGCTGACTCTTCCGGGGATAACCATGTAACCCTTGTCAGCAAGTTCTTTATTCAAATCGCGAACTATACCATATGACTTAGATTCCGAAACACCGAGTACTTCGCCGATTTCTTTTACTGTGATAAAGGTTCTGCATTCAAACATTTCATTCACCTCCAATTACGTGTTTTTCTTACGTAATACATTTGGGTTGAAAAAAAGCTCATTACTAATCACAGCAAAAATATTTAATTTTTTTGAAATCTGAGGAAGATAAAAGATAAGAAACAGAATTGAACTTTGTTTTGGAGTTATTTCGCTTCGGTTTCTTTTAGAAAATTAGAATCATTTTAGAAGCAACAGCCAAAAAAAGACCTGAAACCGTGCAATTTCACACGGCCTCAGGCCTTGAAAATACTGGATTTGTGGAGCTAACCTCTAAACCACTCTAAGGTCACTCAAACTCTATCGTTCCAGGTGGCTTACTGGTCAGATCGTACATTACGCGGTTGACCCCTTTCACTTCGTTTATGATTCGGTTCATTACCTTTTGGAGCACCTCGAATGGAATTTCGGAGCACTCGGCGGTCATGAAGTCGGTTGTGTTTACGGCGCGGAGAGCTACGGCGTAGTCGTAGGTACGTTCGTCACCCATGACACCGACACTGCGCATGTTGGTGAGGGCTGCGAAGTACTGGCCGAGACCTTCGATGCCGGCTTTGGCGATCTCGTCGCGGTAGATGTAGTCGGCGTCTTGAACGATGCGGACTTTTTCTGCCGTTACTTCGCCGACGATACGGATTCCAAGACCCGGGCCCGGGAATGGCTGGCGGTTTACCAGATATTCTGGGATGCCGAGTTCGCGGCCTGCTTTACGAACTTCGTCCTTGAAAAGGAGACGGAGAGGTTCGATGATTTCTTTGAAATCAACGCAGTCCGGGAGACCACCGACATTGTGGTGGGACTTGATGACTGCAGATTTACCGAGACCGGATTCGATCACGTCTGGGTAAATCGTTCCCTGTACCAAGAAATCGACAGCTCCGATTTTCTTTGCTTCCTCTTCGAAAACTCGGATAAATTCTTCGCCGATGATTTTACGTTTTGCTTCCGGTTCACTGACACCGGCAAGTTTTTCATAGAAACGCTCCTGGCAGTTGACGCGGATAAAGTTCAGATCGTATGGTCCGTCTGGACCGAATACAGCTTCGACTTCGTCGCCTTCATTTTTGCGGAGAAGTCCCTGATCAACAAAGACGCAAGTCAACTGTTTGCCGATTGCCTTCGAGAGAAGGACTGCTGCCACGGAAGAGTCGACACCACCGGAAAGAGCACAGAGCACTTTGCCGTCACCGACCTTTTCACGGATGGAGCGGATGGTATCTTCTACGAAAGAAGACATTTTCCAGTCGCCACTGCATCCACAGACTTTGTATACAAAATTGGAAAGCATCTTCACACCTTCCTGAGTATGAAGAACTTCCGGATGAAATTGCGTTGCATAAAGTTTTTTCTCAGGCATTTCCATCGCTGCTACCGGGCAGACAGGTGTCGTCGCACTGATGATAAAGCCTTCCGGTGCCTTTGCGATATAATCGGTGTGGCTCATCCAGCAGATTGTCTTTTCTTCGACATCGCCAAACAAAAGAGACGACTTGTCTACTTTGACTTCTGTCTTTCCATATTCACTGACAGGTGCTGTCTCCACTGTTCCACCGAGCGTATATGCCATCAACTGGGAACCATAGCAAATTCCGAGAATCGGAATACCAAGTTCAAAAATTTCTTTCTGATAACGTGGGGATTCTTCCGCATATACACTATTTGGTCCACCGGTAAATATAATCCCTTTCGGGTTCATTTCCTTGATCTTATCTATCCCAAGGGTGTACGGATGCACTTCGCAGTATACATGACACTCTCGGACACGTCTGGCAATCAGCTGATTGTACTGGCCGCCAAAATCAAGCACAATAACGAGTTCTTTATTCAACGTTATTTCCTCCTTCTGATCATTGCATGTTTCATATATTTAAAAATTATAACATTTTTCACACACTTTGTCTACTGGAAAAGCTATGTTCAGGTGCTTTCGGATACAAAAGCAGTAATACAAAAAACTCTGCCCGCAGCCGGTAGATTATTTGCCGCAGGCAGAGTTATTATTCTATTCTGAACGTCCGATAACAGGACATCCATCGATTTCCTTTATTGCCATGTAAGATAGTCTACATAAGCATCCCATGTACCATTGTCATCAGAGCATACCAACGCAATTTCCTGGTTTCCTGTTCCATGACTTACATTATTGATCGTGTATACGGCAGGATAACTTCCGCCATAGTAAAAAGTACCTTTCTTTGTACCGCCGATGTACAAATCTACTTTTGCCATCTTATCGTTGTTCGAACAGCCACGAAGCGAAAAGCTGTGTGTGCCATAAGCAAAATACTGGGTAAATTTGCAATTATCCCCATTTGCATAAAGACCTACTCCGCTGAATGGAGAATTAATCTTTCCTGCATAATTGCCCCCAAGTGTCATGCTTTCACACTCTTTTTTATTCGTGCTTGTACTTGTGCTTCCCGAGCTGCCTGAACCAGAACTTCCGGAACTGCTTGATCCACTTGAACTTCCGCCGATGGTCATATTATTCTTATAAACATTGGCACTTCCGCTACTCTGATATCCTTCGATATTCAAAGCCGCTTCATAGATCTTTCCGAGGCTCATACCTTTGTTCGCCCAAGCTTTAAAATGTTCTGTCACGGAAATCGTTCCGCTCGTACGTTTGCTTGTACGTACACTCCAATACTGTTTGAAGGTCGTGTTTCCTTCGATGGATGGCTGATTGACACGAGTTGTCTCGTACACATCGTAAGTGCCGCCATCTACATAAATCTGTCCTTTGGAAGTTCCTCCCGGTGGACGCCAGGTTCCCCAGCTGTCCACGATGTAGAATTCCACAAGCGGACTCTTTGACCAGCCATATACACAGAGGTAAGAGTTTCCGTTTGGCTGGTAGTTGCAGCCATAGTCAATCGTGATATTGCCAAGCTGCGAATACGTCTTGGTCGCGTCAAATTTCTTTCCTTTACGGAATAACGCATTTCCAATGTTGCTCCACTGGCAGCTGAAGGTTCCCCCTCCATTCAGGGTCATGCTTGTGGTCCCATAATCTTTCCACAATTCATAATTGTACCCATCCTGCGTACCAGTCTGGTTGTTGTAGATTGTTGTCGCTGCCTCAATCGTTACTGTCGGCGCCACCAACGAAAGACACATCAGCAAAGCTACAATCCCCATAAGTTTTTTGTGTTGCATCCAGCAACCTCCTTTCTCCATGTTCAGAATAACACATTTTTGTCATAAAGTATAGGTATTATTTTTACTTTCTCAATAACTTTTTCGTTATACACCCTATAATTTTTGCATTATACCGTCTCTATTTTACCATAAATCAAACAAATTCGACTTTGGCTTATTCGGTTTACTCGTCGCCACTACGGATTGCTCCACCTTATTTTGCCTTTCTTCCCTACTCTTCTTTTTGTTCTTCTTTTTCTGTTTCTGTTTTTCCTTTTTCACCTTTTCGGGTGTTTGCTCCGATGTGCTTGTCGGAATTTCTTCTTCTAAAGCCACCTCGCTTACCGTCTCCTCCGTTATCGCCGGTGCACTTGCCACACTTACCTGAATCGCTCCCAGTGATACGGCAGGTGCCGACACAATCCTTTCCACGTCTGCTGTTTCTGTCAAAAAGGACTGCTTTTCCGCGACCAAAACCTCTTTCTCTTTCGGCAGCAGACTTTTCCATGCCGCTATCGCAAAGACCAGCGCAGCGACAGCTAATAAAATCTGTTTTTTAGGAAGCGCACCTACTGTTTTTCTTTCCCGTGGGAGGATCGAAAGAAGTTCCTCCAAAGACACCCTGTTTCCTGTATTCTTTTCCAAGCATCGCAATATCATCTGCTCTGCTTCGGCCGGCAGTTCCACCCCCAAGTCTGACGGGGCACGCAGAGACGATGTCTGAGTGGATAATCCTGTCAGCATCTCAACCCAGAGACTCCCCACAGAATAGACAACATCTTCTTTCTGTACAATGTCCGTAAATATGACCTCTATTTTATTCTGCTTTTTCAAGAGCAATATACTTTCTTTGGAAATTTTCGGAAAGTACCCCTTCGGCGGCTGCATTTGCAGTAATGTTTCCACAATTGCGCGCATAATGGACACACTTTCGGCATAAGACAGTTTTCCGCCGGCATGCCGAATCTGCTCAGAAAGCCGCCCGCCATCTGATTTTTCTAAAATGACATAAATCGTATTATTTTCCGAAAACAGGCGCACTGCCTCCGGGAACCCCTTTGTTTTCGGTCTGGCAGCAATCTGTCGGTATACCTGAGCAAACCATTTTTTGGACTGTTCAAAGACAGACTGGTTCCGTGTACCACGCACGATGACCATTTGCCCGTCTGCTCCCCTGCTGCAGTAATTTGACGGATAAAATTCCTTGCCCCAGTATTCTTTCTTTTCCTCTCGGTCGTATACATCATAATCCCGTTCTACTTGTGTCGTATGTGTGGCTTTTCTTACTTCATATCGTCCCTGTAATATCACGTTTTCCGGCAGACTATCCCTTTGAATCATCATGTGCATTTCCCCTTCTTTTATGATTGTAAGCCTATCATATGAGGGAAGTCCGCTATTGTCAAGATATCGTTTTTCGGACAAAAAAATCGAGACACGGACCACGATGATCCATGCCTCGAAGCAAAACCATTTTCAATAGATCTTATTTTACTGAAAATGCATCTTCCAAAAATACAATATATCCTTTTTTCGTCTCATAGACATCGGCCTTGCTGACGATTTCCCACGGAGCATGCATATTGAGAACGGCGACACCGCAATCAATCACTTCCATGCCATAAAGTGCCATAATATAGGCAATTGTTCCGCCTCCACCGACATCTACTTTTCCAAGTTCTGCCGTCTGGTATGCAACATTTCTCTCATCCAGGATACGGCGGATACCTGCGATATATTCGGCATTCGCATCATTGCTTCCGGATTTCCCGCGGGAACCGGTAAATTTGTTAAATACCATTCCTTTTCCAAAATAAGCAGCATTTTTCGGCTCGTAAGCTGACTTAAATGTCGGATCAAAGGCAGCACTTACATCCGAAGAGAGCATTTTCGAATTGGCAAGACAGCGGCGCACAGCGAGATCACTGTATTCGCCCATGCAGGCAAGAATCTCAGCCACCGTATTTTCAAATGTTTTCGACTGCATTCCGGTCGCACCGACACTTCCAATTTCTTCCTTATCTACAAGGAGACAACATGTCGTATATTCTGTACCTTCGACCTCGAGCATAGCTTTCAGAGACGTAAATGCGCAGACACGGTCGTCCTGTCCGTAACCCATGATCATGCTGGTGTCAATACCAGCTTCACGCGCTTCCCCGGCTGGCACGATTTCCAATTCGGCCGACAAAAAGTCTTCTTCTTCCATGTCATATTTTTCTTTTAAAAGTGCAAGAACACTTTCTTTTACCGCTTCTTTTTCTTTGCCTTTGAGCGGCTTGCTTCCAAATAACAGATCAAGTTCTTCTCCCTCGATCACTTTGTTGGCCTTCTTTTCCATGCGGTCCGCAGAAAGATGAATCAAAAGGTCCGTCACACAAAATACCGGATCCTCTTTATCCTCTCCGATTTTGACATCGACAACCGTTCCGTCTTTTTTCGCAATCACACCGTGGATGGCAAGCGGCAGTGTCACCCATTGATATTTTTTGATCCCACCATAATAATGAGTGTCAAGATAAGCAAAACCGCCCTCTTCGTACAAGGGATTCTGTTTAATATCCAGACGCGGAGAGTCAATGTGCGCGCCAAGGATTGCCATTCCTTCTTCCAATGGTTTCTTACCGATCTGGAAAAGAGAGATCATTTTTTTCATGCCGACAGCGTACACTTTGTCTCCTGCCTTCAATGTCTCTTTTTTGGCAATAACCTCTTTTAAGTCGCGGTATCCTGCCTCTTCTGCCATTTTCACAGCCAGTTTCACGCATTCGCGCTCCGTTTTTCCCTCATTCAAAAATGTGCGGTATTCCTGATTTAACGCATCCACTTTTTTCAATTCTTCTGTTTCATATCCATTCCATGCATTTTTGCGTTCCATGTTCATTCCTCCATTTATTCATCAAATTCGACTATTACATAATAGCCTTTTTCATTTTCAATTACATCTTTTACTACACCTTCGCGGTTTTTCAGCCGGTCGGAAAATGCGATATTCCCCGACATGGCGACCGCCGGTATGATAGTATAATAATAGGCACTCGGCAGTACACCTTCTGTCACCCGGATTTTTTCACCCGGTTTGACAAGGCCTTCCCGCTCCATTTTAAATTCCATTTCTCTCATACGACCGCTTCCTTTTATTCATAGTAAATTTGTTTTAAAAATAGTCCGCATGCCGGCGCTGTCTCTCCTGCATACCGGCGTTCTTTTTTCTCCAAAATCGCCGGAATCTCGTCCGGTTTTCGCAATCCCATGCCGACTTCCACAAGCGTTCCGACGAGAATACGCACCATATTGTACAAAAATCCATTGCCGGTGATCTCTATCACAATTTCATTTTTGGTCTCAAAAATTTCCAAAAGCCGAATCGTGCGGATAGTCGATTTTTTCTTTGCTGCCTTGGTACAAAAACTGCGGAAATCATGGCTTCCGAGTATATGTCCTGCTGCTTCCCGCATGGCTTCAATGTCAAGCGGTGCTGTCATCTGCCACGCGTATTTTCGCGCAAAGACATCGTATGTGCCATATGGGATCAAATGATACTCGTAGGTTTTCCCCGTCGCATTGAGCCTGCTGTGAAACCGCTCGCCCGCCGCCACTACATCGGTAACGGCGATATCTTCCGGCAAATATTGATTGATATATTTTTGAAGTTTCTCCGGCTCCTCTGCCTCATCGTCTGTCACGTGAAAATTGGCAATTTGTGCCAATGCGTGAACCCCGGCATCCGTACGGCTTGCACCGTCAATTTCAATATTTCTTCCGAACCGTCTGGTAAGTATGGCTTCCAGTTTCCCTTGAATCGTGTCGCCGGTCGCGGCCTGTCTCTGCCAGCCACGGTACCGCGCACCATCGTATTGTATCTGCATTCGATAATTCATAGACGTTCTCCTCGCTTGCCCTCAAAACGGCTTCGTATCTTAAGTTCGGACATCAGGAAGGAATATCCGTCCACACCATCTTCCAGGGAAAGATCCAGACTCACTGCCATATTATTTAAAATATGCTCATTTAAGTCGTCTTTCATACTTTCCAATATTTTCATTTTTTCGCGGTATGTATCCGCATCGAGAAAGCGAACCAGATCCGAAATTTCTTCCTTTGGCTTCGGCTCTGTCTCTTCTTTTATCTGTATTTTTTCTTTTTGATAATTTGCTTTGAAATGTTCCACATCCCAGACATAACAAGCAAACTCTCCACTCATTTGCTGAAAACAGATCCCCGGGATTTCATCCGGCAATATACTGCACTTTGCAATGACCTGCACCGGTTCTCCTGTTTTTTTAGAATAAAAAATTTCCGAAAACATTTTTACCACCAACCTCTTTTATTAGTATACTCTTTTGGTGGGAAAATAGCAACGAATTTTTCTCCATTGACATCTGTTTACAAAATCGGTTATACTAGAGGGAAAAGGAGGTTTTTTCAATGAACGATGTATTAGTTACACTTTCGAAGATCGGGATTGTTCCCGTAGTTGCATTGAAGCATGCCGAGGATGCCAGACCGCTTGGCAAAGCTCTTTGTACCGGCGGACTTCCTTGTGCGGAAGTGACATTTCGAACCGATTGCGCAGAGGAAGCAATCACGATCATGTCAGAAGAATATCCGGATATGGTGATCGGAGCCGGCACTGTCATCACAACCGAGCAGGTCGACCGTGCTGTAGCTGCCGGTGCCAAATTTATCGTAAGCCCCGGAATGGATGAAAAATTAGTAAAATATTGTATCAATAAGAAAATCCCGGTGATGCCGGGTTGTGCGACACCAAGCGACGTGCAGAAAGCTGCTACTCTTGGCCTGGATGTCGTTAAAGTATTTCCGGCTGAGGCAATTGGCGGATTGAAATTGATCAAAGCAATGGCAGCTCCTTACACGGAGATGAAATTTATGCCAACCGGCGGTATCAATTCTTCCAACCTAAATGAATACCTTGCCTTTGACCGCATTATCGCATGTGGCGGAAGTTGGATGGTAGACACATCGCTTCTTGCAGCCGATAAATTCACCAATATCGCTGCCCTTACACGCGAAGCTGTCAACCATATGCTTGGCTTTAAAGTCAAACACATCGGTATCAATTGTGCCGATGATGCTGAGGCTGCAGATACCGCAGACGCTTTCACTACCATGTTTGGTTTTCCTCAGAAAAATATCGACGTATCGTATTTCTGCGGCAAAAAAATCGAAGTAATGAAAGCACCGGGAGCAGGAACTCACGGACATATCGCTGTCGGATGTAATTCCGTAGAACGTGCCGTATACCACCTTGGTCTGCGCGGCATCGAATTTGATATGTCTACTGCGAAATATGACAAAGACGGTTTTATGACTTTTGTTTATATCAAAGGGGAATTCGGCGGATTTGCCGTTCATTTGACGTTGAATGCCTAAGCTTATGGTCTAACAATCGACAGAAACGGGAGTTATCTCACGATAAATCTTCATTTTTATCGAAGAATAGAACAGTCGTAATTGCATAAAACTTGATATTTATAAATCACACTGCTTCGCAGTGCACGCAAACAAAACCTCGATTATCATGCAAGCATGTAATTCGAGGTTTTGTCAGCTGAAATGATTTATAAATATCTTCAAACAATTATGCAATTACGACTTATTCTTCTCTTAAAAATATCGATTTATAACGTTCGATAACAAGTTTCGTCAATTGTTAGACCATAAGCATTTATTATTTTCTTTCGTCTCCTTTTTCAAATAGTGCTTGACTTTCACACATAATCAATGATAAAAGAGACAGCATAGTTTTCTATGCTGTCTCTTCCTTTTAAAACCGGAAATCTCTCTGGCCTTCGTGGATATTTTCGATATATTCTCTTGCCTTTTCTTTCACTGTGGGATTGGTAATAACTTCCAATTCTCTCTGGATGACTTTTTCACCTTTTTGCTTGGTGTCATCGCTGGCATAATCTTCCAAATACTCTTTTAATGTCATCAGCGCATTTGGCTGGCAGCAGTTGACGATCTGACCGGATTTCAGCAGTTTCATAAAGCGGTCACCGGTTCTTCCTTCGCGATAGCATGCTGTACAGAAACTTGGGATATATCCCAGTTCGAGAAGCCAGTTGACAACTTCATCAAGGGTTCTGCGGTCGCTGACATCAAACTGTGCGGAATTGTCCTCTTCTTTTTCTTCTTCGACATATCCACCGACACTTGTACGAGAGCCTCCACTAATTTGTGAAATACCGAGTCCAAGCACTTTTTCACGTGTCTTCTGAGATTCTCTTGTCGATACGATCATACCTGTGTATGGAACGGCAATACGGATAACCGCAACAATTTTCTCAAATATTTCATCGGAAATTGCGTTCGTAAATTCTCCCGGATCAATATCATCTGCCGGGCAGATTCGCGGTACACTGATCGTATGCGGTCCGACTCCAAATTTCGCTTCCAAATGCTCTGCGTGCATAATGATTCCGACAAGTTCATAGCGGTACATTTCCAAGCCAAACAATACCCCAAGTCCGACATCATCGATGCCGCCTTCCATCGCGCGGTCCATTGCTTCGGTATGATAATCATAATTGTGTTTTGGTCCGGTTGGGTGAAGTTTTTCATAACTTTCTTTGTTATAGGTCTCCTGGAACAAAATGTACGTTCCAATGCCGGCATCGTGTAATTTCTGATAGTTTTCTACAGTTGTAGCCGCAATATTTACATTGACACGGCGGATCGCACCATTTTTATGTTTGATGCTGTAAATGGTCTTAATGCTGTCCAAAATGTATTCGATCGGATTATTGACCGGATCTTCTCCTGCCTCGATGGCAAGTCTCTTGTGACCCATATCCTGCAGAGCAATGACTTCGTCACGGATTTCATCCTGCGTCAGTTTTTTTCTGCGGATATGCTCATTGCAATGATGATATGGACAATAAGTGCAGCCATTGACGCAGTAATTTGACAGATACAATGGGGCAAACATTACGATTCGATTGCCATAAAAACGCTGCTTAATTTCTTTCGCCAATTTTTCTATTTTTTTGTTTTCTTCTTCTAATTCACACTCTAATAAAACGGCAGCCTCCCTGTGGCTGATGCCTTTCATGGCAGATGCCTTTTCTAATATCGCATCTATTACTTCTTTATTATTTTTGTTTTTTTGTGCATATTCCAGGGAGTCTAATATCTCCTGGTCATCGATAAATTCGGTTGCTTTTCCCGACTTTGGATTGTACATATTTTTGCTTTCCTCCACTTCATTTTGTTGCATAAATTGCTTTGCTTGTTACTCCGTCTGTCATCCCAAGTTTTCCGGAAATGGCACTGATCGTTGCATTGGGCGCATCAACAATCACACTGATCACAGACAGCCCACGTTCCCGGTAGGGGATTCCCATTCTTCCGACGATCACGTCGCGGTATTCATGCAATATCGCATTCACGGTTTCTGCGGATTCTTCTTTTTCCACTACGATTCCGATCACGGCAACACGTTTCTCCATGCAAATTCTCCTTTCCGTGTTTTCGCTTTGCTGGCAATGTCCCTTAAAGCAATAAAAAAGATCGGCAAAAGCCGACCGTCAACACTTCGTGCCACGAATATGTATTTCGAACTATACCGCCTTCCTACTCAGGATTTCCTTCGTATGTCAGTACGACTTTTCTATAGTATAGCACGTTTTTGGGTGATTATCAATAAAATTTATCAATAAAGCCGATAAACCCAAAAACAGCCCACCGCTGACTGCGATGGGCTGCTCTGCATTGCAAATTAATAATCAATATCTCCGGTAACCGGTTTTTTATCCTGTGAATTAATTACATAATATACTTTGGATTCTTCCGGTTTTACATACAGTTCAAGGCTCTTCATGGAAACTTCACGTTTGCCCTGCTCTTTCCACATTGCTTTAATGCGGTTTACCATATCTGTATATGTAACTTCTTTTTCACCAAACTGCACTGTCATTTCGATGGTGCGCTCAGATGCCGGTTTCGGTCCACGCTTCGCGCCTGGTTTCGGTCCACGTTTTGCACCCGATTTTGCTGCTTTCTTTGTAGTCGTCTTCTTTGTTGTTGTCTTGGCTGCTGGTGTCTCTGTTGTCACTGCAGGTGCAGCTTCCTTTGCTGCCTCCGGTTTTGTTTCCTTTTTTGTCTCTACTGGGTTAACCTCAGTCTTTACAACATCCTTTTTCTCTGTAACCGCTTTTTTATTTGCTGGTTTTTTAGAGTAATTTGCTTTTGCTGCCATAACAGAATCCTCCATTCAATTTGTATATATTTAGAAATTTTCTGTGATGATAAATTTTGTATTTACATCACCAAATCCCCCTACATACCTATTATAATACAACATCTGCCTTCATATTACAACAATTATTTTTCACAAAAAATATATATTTTTTTTATTTTGCTTCACACTTTTGTATAAAAACCCCTTTACTTTTTCTTTATTTTCCCGTAAAATATGTATATATATTTCCGTAAATGCCACACTAAGCATACGGACAGAAAGGACGATGTGATTATGAAAAAGTTTTTTAAATTTCTCCTTGGAGTAGCAGCGACGCTTGCTACCATCGGAGCCGCTTTGTATTTTCTGAAAAACATCCTGATGAAGGACTACGTAGATGATTATGATGACGATGATTTCGATAATGATCTTTACGAGGAGGACGAAGAGTCTGAGGATTCTGACGACTTCCCGGAGACACCAAATGACGAAAGAGATTATGTCACCATAAATATGCCGGAAAAAAGCGACGACGAAGACGCAGCTGCAGAGGAAACTGCTGAAGAGTAATATTTAAAACAACGCAAAGCAAATAGCATCCCTGGGGATGCTATTTTTATGCCAAAACAGGGCTCTCCGAAAAGAACCCTGTAAACAATACAATCCTAAACTTAAATGTATTAACTATCGAGACAAGCGCATCGTCAAACTGTAAAGATGCTCATCAATGTCCTTTGTCATCGCCAGCGCTTCATCGATATCGAAATCGCAGAATTTACCGGAACGGTAAGCTACGACACGATTTGTCTTGCCTGCGATCAAAAGATCCACAGCCATTGCCCCCATAGAAGATGCATAGACACGGTCACGGCAGGATGGGTTACCACCACGCTGGATATGACCGATAACGGTTGCACGTGTTTCGATACCAGTTGCCTCTTCGATGTCTTTTGCCATCTGGTAAGAATTTCCAACTCCTTCGGCATTTACAATGATATGATGCTTTTTACCGATACGACGTTTTGCACGAATCTTCTCGATAATCTTCTGCTCATCATTGTCATAGCGCTCCGGAATCGTGATGTATTCGGAACCATTACTGATACCACACCACAATGCGATGTGGCCGGCAGTACGTCCCATTACTTCGATGATACTGCATCGCTCGTGGGATGCGGATGTATCACGTACTTTGTCGATTGCTTCCATCGCCGTGTTGCAGGCGGTGTCAAAACCGATCGTATATTCTGTACAAGAGATGTCAAGATCGATTGTTCCCGGAACACCGATCGTATTGATTCCGTTTGCAGAAAGTTTCTGCGCTCCACGGAAAGAACCGTCTCCTCCGATAACAACGATACCATCGATGCCGTGTTTACGGCAGATATCTGCTGCCTTTTTCTGACCTTCCGGTGTTACCATCTCCGGGCAACGGGAAGTGTAAAGGATAGTTCCTCCTTTTTGTACAATATCGGATACACTCATTGTATCCATATCTACAATATCTTCTTCTAATAAGCCTGCATATCCGCGGCGAATACCTTTTACTTTCAGTCCACTTGATAACCCCGATCTAACTACAGCACGGATGGCTGCATTCATACCTGGTGCGTCCCCACCACTTGTCAATACTCCTATCGTTTTCACTGCTTTTTCTGACATTACTGTTTACCTCCAATCCTCTTCCATTGTACGATATTTACAGGATTTTTTCAATACTCATTTGTACTACTTTGACATTTTCTTTTGTAAATTTTTTATAAAGTTCATCCAGCAATTCCGGACAGACTTTTGTCATACGGCTATTGGGAAGCTGCTTTTTTGCACGCTCCGTAGACAGATAGACAATGACTTTATCCTGACCGTCGTATTTTGCCAGAGAATCAAACAATGACTGCTCTGCCGCAAGATAACTCTGCTTGTCCGCAAACTGGATCCAGAGCTGTTTTGGCACTTCATCAAATGGTACGATCTTCTGGCAGATCATTTTCGCCGGTTTGTCCTCTTCCACCGTAACGCGGCCCTTGATAAACACCTTCCGGTCATTTTCCAAAAGTGGGCGGTAATTCTCGTAATCACGCGGAAAAACGATCACTTCCACCGTTCCGAGAAGATCCTCAATCGTGATAAACGCCATCATATTATTGGTTTTCGTTGTTTTAACAACTTTATTTTCAATAATTCCGCCGATTACTGCCGTCTCATTGTCTTTGACCCGAGGTACACGTTCTCCGTCGGCTACCGCAAAATCAATCGTCTGACACGTGATATTCCGCTTCATCACATCGACATAATCCTCGAGCGGATGACCACTGATATACAGGCCAAGCACCTCTTTTTCAAAGGCAAGAATCATCTCTTTATCATATTCGCCGACATCTGGGAACTTGGTTTCCAGTTCTTCTTTATCCTCATCGCTGGCAAAATCAAACAGCGACAGTTGTCCTGTCATCGTTGCCTTTTTCTCGTGGCTGATGCCTTCCAGGATTGAAGCATAGGCACTCATTTTCTGCTTGCGCGTTCCCTCAAGGCAGTCCAGTGCCCCCGCCTTAATAAAACTTTCCAGCGTACGCTTATTCATCGATTTTCCGGACAAGCGGCTACACAGATCCTTCAGCGAAGCGTACGGACCAGCGGCACGGCGTTCTGTCACAATTTCCTCAATGACCGGCCGACCGACACTCTTGATCGCAGCCAGACCATAGCGGATTCCCTTTTCGGTTGGCGTAAAATTCGCCTCTCCTTCATTGATATCCGGCGGCAGGATCTCGATGCCCATCTGGCGGCAGCTCATCGTGTACTCCGTAATTTTTCCGGTATTATCCATTACCGAAGTAAGGAGTGCTGCCATAAATTCCTTCGGATAGTAATATTTCAGATATGCCGTCTGATAGGACACAACGGCATACGCGGCCGCATGCGATTTGTTAAAGGCGTATTTGGCAAAATCTGTCATGTCTGCATAAATCTTACTTGCCGTCTCTTCCGGGATACCGCGTTTGATACATCCTTCAATATTTTCGCTTTCGTCGCCATAAATAAAGATATTTCGGTTGCGTTCCATTTCTTTAGCTTTTTTCTTTGACATGGCACGCCGCACATTGTCACTTTGCCCATAGCTGTAACCGGCGAGATCACGCACGATCTGCATAACCTGCTCCTGGTATACGATACAGCCGTAGGTATTTTTCAAGATTGGCTCTAACTGCGGGCAGTCGTAGACGATATTGTGTCTGTCATTTTTTCCGGCGATGTATTTGGGGATAAAATCCATCGGGCCCGGACGGTAGAGGGAGATACCGGCGATGATATCCTCGAGACATTCCGGCTTTAACTCCTTCATGAAGTTTTTCATTCCCTCACTCTCCAGCTGGAAAACGCCCTCCGTCTTTCCGGCAGAGATCATCTCGTAAACGTTCGGATCGTCGTAATTGATGTCCTGCAGCGACAATTTGCCCTCGGTCGCATTTTTGATGACCGTAAGGTTTCGCAAGCCCAGAAAGTCCATTTTCAAAAGGCCGAGTTCTTCGAGCGTTACCATCGTGTACTGCGTCGTGATCGTACCGTCCGCCGCACGGGAAAGTGGTACAAATTCGTCCACTTCCTCGGGACTGATGACGACGCCCGCGGCATGAATTGACGTATGGCGAGGAAGTCCTTCGAGACGCATCGACATATCAATGAGTTTCTTGATGTCCTCGTCCATTTCATACATTTTCTTCAGCTCCGGATTCATCTCCAGACCTTTTTGAATCGTGATGCCAAGTTCCATCGGCACCGCTTTTGCCACGGAATCCACCAGCGCATACGGAAGATCCAGCACACGTCCGACATCACGGATAACCATGCGCGCTGCCATCGTACCAAACGTAACGATCTGAACCACTTTTTCTTTTCCGTATTTTTCCGTTACATAATCAATGACTTCCTGCCGGCGTTCGACACAAAAGTCAATATCGATATCCGGCATCGTGACACGCTCTTTATTCAAAAAACGCTCAAAGATCAGGTTATACTTGATCGGATCGACAATATCCGTGATCTGAAGCGTATATGCCACGATACTTCCGGCTGCCGAGCCACGCCCTGGTCCAACCGGAATGCCGTGGTCTTTGGCATATTTGATAAAATCCCATACAATCAGGAAATAATCGACAAATCCCATACTGGAAATCGTATCCAGTTCATAATCCAGGCGGTCTTGAAGCATCTGTTTATCGTACTTACTGTCATGGTATTTGCGTTCGAGCCCTTCCTGGCACAATTTCCGCAGGTAACTCTCCGACGTATAGCCTTCCGGCACCTGAAAATGAGGCAGTTTGTAATGTCCAAATTCAATCGTCACATTGCAGCGTTCTGCGATCTTATGGGTATTCGTGATGGCTTCCGGCGCATACGGGAACAATTCGGCCATTTCTTCCGGCGATTTCAGATAATACTGTCCGCCGTCATACCGCATACGGTTTTCGTCCGTTACCTTTTTCCCGGTCTGAATGCACAAAAGGATATCGTGTGCTTCCTGGTCGGTGTCATAAATATAATGAAGGTCATTGGTCGCCACGAGTTCAATGCCCGTCTCATCGTGCATACGCAAAAGTCCCTGATTGACGATCTGCTGTGGCTGCAATCCATGATCCTGTAATTCCAGAAAGAAATTTCCTTTTCCAAATATTTCCTGCAATCGAAGTGCCTCTTCTTTTGCCTCTTCATACAATCCCTTTACGAGCCGCGTCGCTACCGCACCGGCAAGACACGCGCTGAGCGCAATAATTCCCTCGTGATAACGTTCCAGCACTTCGTAATCCACGCGGGGTTTATAGTAAAATCCTTCGGTAAAACCGCGGGAGACAATTTTCATCAGATTATGATACCCCTTATCATTTTCGGCAAGAAGCACCAAATGGTTATAGCGGTCCTCTCCCTGTCCGATCTCTCGGTCAAAACGGGAACCCGGTGCTACATATACTTCACAGCCGATGATTGGTTTGATCCCGGCTTTCAGGGCAGCACGATAAAAATCCACCACACCATACATGACACCGTGGTCCGTAATGGCGATGCTGTCCATCCCTAATTCTTTTGTCCGCGCCACAAGCTCGTCGATCTTACTGGCACCGTCAAGCAGACTGTATTCTGTATGAACATGTAAATGTGTAAACGGAACCTTTGACATGCTTTCCCTCCATTCTCCTCAATAATAGTAATAGCCCCTTCTCCGATTGAAGAAGAGGCTGTTTTTGTCGCTATTTGCTTCCATGAAGATAATTTTCTATGCTTTCGGCTGCTGCCGTCTCATCTTCACCTTCGATATTTACCTCGATGCTCTGGCCCGGGGTCAAGCCGATCGCCATCATTCCCATGATGCTTTTGGCATTTACCATCTTATCCTCTTTCTTGATATTGATCTTACTCTTAAACTGACTGGCTAACTGCACCAACATAGCGATCAAATGCGCCCCATTATCCGATACCTGAACTTCGATGTCTTTCACTATCATTTTAATTTTATCCTCCTGGCTGTCTTATTGACGTTGTCTTAAATCTTCTGCGATCCCACTCAATTTACGGAGCCGATGGTTGACACCGGATTTCCCGATCGGCGGATCTAACATTTCTCCGAGTTCCTTTAGCGGTACTTCGGCATACTCCAGCCGAAGTTTGGCAATTTCTGCCAGCCCCTTCGGAAGGGTTCCAAAACCAATTGTTTCCTTTATATAACGTATGTCTTCAATCTGTCTGGTCGCTGCCGTCACAGTCTTTTTAATGTTCGCCGTCTCACAGTTTACCTGTCGGTTGACGGAATTCCGCATTTCTTTCAAAATCCTGACATTTTCAAACTCCATCAATGCCACGTGAGCTTCCATAACATTCAGAAGATCTACGATCAGTGCTCCCTCTTTGATATACACAATATAGTTTTTTTTACGTTCCACTACTTTCGCCGGAATTTGAAAATCTGCTAAAATCTGTACCAGTTCTTCTGCTTTTCCCATCGTTCCGACCGCCATTTCAAGATGATAGCCTCTCTCCGGATCGGTCACCGAACCGCACGCCAGAAAAATGCCGCGGATAAATGCCCGTTTGCAGCAATTTCGCTGAATAACCAATTCGTGAACCAATGCCTTCCCCTCCAGGATTTTAAGTGCCTGTAGAAAAATTAATGCATCCTCCGGATTTAATATGTAGATCAGATATTGGTGACCCCTCACCGACATCTCGATATCAAAATGAAATGCCTTCTTAATTAAGATAGAATATTTTTTCGCAACTGTCAAGTTTTCTGTGGTAAATTTTACGAAAAAGTTTCGTTCATCTTGCGGAACCACACGTCCACAGCAGGAAAAAAGTGCCGCCAGCTCTGCAATCTGGCAATGTCTCGCCCGGCTTATCTGTCCGCCAAGTTCTTCTTTTACTTTTCTGGAAAACGACATAAATTTCTTAACCTGTCCTTCTCGATGTCTCGGTGTTCTTTCTTGCATCCATAATTCGAATTTTCAAATTCACTGTAAATCGCATTGGTCAGTGTAACGGAGCGGTGCTTTCCGCCCGTACAGCCGATGGCGATCACAAGCTGATTCTTTCCCTCCGTAATATAATTCGGAATTAAAAAATCAAGCATATCTTTTAATTTACCTAAAAATGTCTTCGCCGTGTCACTGTTCATCACATAATCAAAAACAGGCTTATCATTGCCGGTGAGCGGTTTTAGATCGTCGATGTAAAACGGATTCGGCAGGAACCGCACATCAAAGACAAGATCGGCATCGGTCGGAATGCCGTATTTGAATCCAAAGGAAACAAAAGTCAGATAAAAATTGCAGCTTTGGTCTTCTTCAAAAATCCGCTCAATCTCCTGCTTCAGATCCCGTATCAACAGTGTGCTCGTATCAATGATGTAATCCGCACTGCTCTTTAATTCGATCAGAAGTTCCCGTTCGGCCTCGATACCGGAGTCGATCCGTCCTCCTTTGGCAAGCGGATGAAGTCGTCTCGTCTCCTTGTACCGCTTTACCAAAACCGGCGTACTCGCCTCAAAAAACAAAATTTCAAACTCATAACCTTTGGCTTTCAGCGACCGGAGTACACTCGCCGTCTCCCGCAATGCTTCTGCTCCGACACGGATGTCCAGTCCAAGCGCCACTTTTTCAATCTGTTTACTGGAATTTTTTGTCAATTCCATAAAGGTTGGCAAAAGAGACACCGGCAGATTATCTACACAGAAGTACCCATCATCTTCCAAAATCCGCATGGCAGAAGAACGTCCTGCGCCACTCATACCTGTCACTATAACAAATCTCATCTTTGCCCTCCTTTTCTGCAGTTTTCGAGAACTGCTCTTCTATCGTATGATCCGCACTTCCGGCTCAAGCTGTACCCCAAACTGCTCTTTGACCTTTTTCTGTACCTCTTCGATCAACTGAAGCACCTCGGCACATGTCGCCTTTCCGCGGTTTACTACAAATCCACAATGTTTTTCCGACACCTGGGCATCCCCGACACGGTAGCCGCGGAGTCCGGCATCTTCGATCAGTTTTCCGGCAAAATATCCTTCCGGACGCTTAAACGTACTTCCGGCACTCGGATATTCCAACGGCTGTTTTTCTCTTCGTTTTGCATTCAGTTCTTTCATCGTGTTCTGAATCCCCTCAGTTTCTCCCGGTTGCAGTGAAAATTCGGCTTCTAACACGATCAGTTGTTTCTTTTGGACGATGCTTGTACGATATCCAAGCTCCAATTCATCGCGGGACAGCACTTTTACACCGCCGTCTTCATCCATCACTTTCGCACTTACAACGACATCCTTGATCTCACCGCCATAGGCACCCGCATTCATCGTCACGGCGCCTCCAAGTGTTCCCGGGATGCCGCCGGCAAATTCCAATCCTGCCAGCCCCTCTCTCGCTGCAAACGCCGCCAGGGAACTCAATGACATACCTGCCTGTGCACGGATTCCGGTATCGCCAATGCGTTCCACCTTTTCCATGCCGGCTCCAATCTCGATGACTACACCGGAATATCCCTCATCCGGGAACAGCACATTGCTTCCCTTGCCAAGGATGTAATATGGCAGATCCTTCACGATGGCAAAATCCACCGCTTCCATAATCTCCTCTTCGTTCTTTGGCACAGCAAAATATTTTGCCGCTCCGCCGATACGAAATGTTGTATGATTTCTCAGAAGTTCTCCTTCTTTTAATTGTATCACGCTCTCTGATTCCTTTCTTACAGGACCATACGCACAGCACCGTAGATGCCTGCGTCATTTCCAAGTTCTGCCAGATTGAACTGTTTGCCGCGCAGGGCAAACATTACACTGTCATTATAATATTTTTCAATGCTTTCCGTAATGATGCTGCCGGCTCTCGCCACTCCGCCGCCGATCACAAAGGCTTCCGGATCAATGATCTGGGCCACATTGCCAAGTGCCACACCGAGATAATGGGCAAACTGGTCTACGATCTGAAGCGCATACGCATCTCCGGCTTTTGCTTCATCAAATACGTCTTTCGCTGTGAGGTTGTCAATTTTTGCCAAAGAAGACGTCGCGGTCATCTGTTTTTTCGCCAGACGAACGATTCCCGTCGCGGAAGCATACTGTTCCAGACAGCCTTTTGTACCGCAGTTACACATCTCTTCTTCGTCATATTCTACGGTCATATGACCGATTTCTCCGGCTGCTCCTTTGGCTCCGGTCAAAATCTTGCCGCCGAGGATAACTCCGCCTCCGACACCGGTTCCGAGTGTTACCATGACGATGCTGTCAAAGCCGCGTCCGCCGCCTTTCCACATCTCTCCAAGAGCTGCGACATTCGCATCATTTCCGACACGAATATTAGCTACGCCGGTCAGATCAAACAATTTTTCTTTGACATTAAAGACCGGCCAATGAATATTGGCACATTTTAACACGGTTCCGTCGTCTGTCACCGGTCCCGGGATGCCGAGTCCGATGCCGACAATATTTCCATTTTTTTCCGCACGTTTTTCTTCGATACTTGCGGCGATATCCGGAAGGATACGATCCGTTTCTTCATCTTCATCCACACGCGTCGGAATTTCCCATTTTTCGAGCAATTCCCCGGTATGTGAAAACATTCCCATCTTGATCGATGTGCCTCCGACATCGACACCTACGTAAAACTTTTCCATGACTTTCCTCCTTCTGACTGCGTATCTTTATTCCGGCAATCTTGCGGTTACACGATTGTACAATTCTTTTGCTGCGTTATATCCCATCTTTTTCTGACGGAAGTTGACGGCTGCCGACTCACAGATAATCGCGAGATTTCGGCCCGGACGAATCGGGATCGAATGGCAGACCACTTTATTTCCGAGATATTCGATGTATTTTTCTTCCAGTCCCATGCGGTCGTAATCCTGCTCTTTATTCCACTCTTCGAGTTTAATGACAAGATCGATCGACTGAGTGTTTTTTACACTTTCCACACCAAACAATGCTTTGGCATCGATAATTCCGATTCCGCGAAGTTCGATAAAATGTCTCGTGATATCGGGAGCGGTACCGATCAATGTCGCATCGCTGACTTTCTTAATCTCTACGACATCGTCCGATACGAGACGGTGTCCGCGGTGGATCAGTTCCAAAGCAACCTCACTTTTACCGATTCCACTCTCTCCGGTGATCAGCACACCTTCGCCGTAAATGTCGACCAAAACACCGTGAATACTGATACGCGGCGCCAATTCGACTTTCAGCCATCGGTTCAATTCGGAAGAAAATGAGGAAGTCGTCTGCTTCGTACGTAAAATCGGCACACCGGCTTTGTCCGCCACCTCCAGGATGGCATCCGGCACCGCCATATCACGACAGTACACGATACATGGTACTTTGTAGGACATGATACGTCCCATCATCTCTACGCTGTACTCAAGCCCCTGCTTTTCCATATACGTATTTTCCACGTGACCGATAATCTGTACACGGTGGTGGTCAAAATAATCAAAAAATCCTGCCAGCTGAAGTGCCGGGCGGTTGATATCCGACTGCGTGATCTTGATACTTGAAATATCCACATCCGGTGTAAGACATTCAAGTTCCATCTTGTCAATGCAGTCCTGTAAATCTACAGTATACATTACATTTCCTCCTTCTTCACGTTTCTACGTTTTATTATAACGATTCTTTCCGGGTTCGTCAACGCATGCTTAACGAATAAAATTCGTACTTTCTTTTTCGTTTTGCGGATGTTCCGGTCCTGCCTGAATGCATTGTATCATCCACGCCATATTGCGGCCGAGATTGTACATCGTACGCATACCTTCTTTGTCCTGACGTACTTCATCCGGTGTATTTCCATGCACCATATTCCAATAATTGGAAGTCACGATCGGCATCTGATTGATGGAGAAATGCTTATTGATCACTTCCAAAGATGCCGTCGTACCACCACGTCTGGCACTTACCACTGCTGCTCCCGGCTTAAAGGCAAATTCTTTTCCTCCGGAGTAAAAGGCGCGGTCAAGGACAGACAAAAGCCGTCCGCTCGCATGAGCATAATAAACCGGGGAACCAAAGACGAAACCATCGGCGGTCTTTGCCTTTTCGACGATTTCATTTACGATATCTCCAAACACACAAGCACCGGTTTCTCGGCATTTTCCGCAGCCCATGCAATCTGCGATTGGCTTCGTACCAAGAGAAAGGATCTCGGTTTCCACGCCGCTTTCATTGAGTCCGCGTGCCACCTCACTGAGTGCCGTAAATGTACAGCCTTTTTCCTTTGCACTTCCATTGATCAGTAATACTTTCATTGTGCCATGATCTCCTTCCATTTCTCATTATAAATCTTGTCGACATCATCACCGAGATATTTAAACGTCTCGCAATTTGTCAAAGAATCCCAATCCGGGAATGCGATCTTGCTGTCACGTTCTGACGCGTCTTCGATCAATTTGCGTCCTTCTTCGTTTGGAATCGAATACGTGATATAATCAAAATTCATCTTTGCGATTTCCGGTTTACAGAGGAAGTTCAAAAACTTCTCCGCATTTTCTTTGTTCTTTGCGCCCTTCGGAATGACCCAGGAATCGATCCACAAGTTACTTCCTTCTTTCGGAATGACATACTCAAGATCCGGATTTTCCTTCTGGCAGGTCAATGCCTCGCCGGAATAGATCACACCGATCGCCGCCTCGTTTCCGATCATCTTATCACGCACTTCATCGACGACATATGCCTGTACGACGCCGGATTTCTTCTGCTCGATCAGTTTCTGTTTGGCTTCCTCTAACTGCTTTTCATCTGTGCTGTTGAGCGAATAACCAAGGTACTTCAACGTGATACCAAATGCATCGCGGACACTTTTCTGCATCAAAATGTTATCTTTGTATTTGGTATCCCACAGGATTCCCCAGCTGTCCACCGGTTCTTTTACCATCGTTTTATTATATAATATGCCGACCGTTCCCCAAAGATACGGAACACTGTATTTATTTTCCGGATCAAATTCTTTGCTGGCATCCATATATTTACTGTCTACATATTTAATGTTTGGCACATTGTCAAAATTAATCTCTTCAACAAGATCCTCGGAGATCATGCGCTGCACCATATAATCCGAAGGGCAGACAAGGTCATACGAAGCTGCACCGTTGGATATAATCGGATACATTACTTCATTTGTCTCGTATTCGTCATATGTCACTTTGATGCCTGTCTCATCTTCAAACATCGCTAACGCATCCGGGTCAAAATATTCGCCCCAGTTATAAACATACAATTCACCGGCATCTCCGGTCTTGCTTCCGCCGGAACAAGCCGTAAGTCCGGTCGTAAATAATGCGGTCGCAAGTGTCAGTGCCAAAATCTTTTTTATGCTTTTTTTCATTTATTTTCCTCTGCTTTCTGTCTGCGGTTGACAACGATCAACACGATAAATATGGCTGCAAATAAAATGGTGGAAAGTGCGTAAATCTCTGGTTTTATGCCTTTTCGCACCTCCGCATAGATTTTTGTTGACAACGTATCCATCCCCACACCTTTTGTAAAATGGGTAATGATGAAGTCATCCAGTGACATCGTAAAGGACAACAAAAATCCGGTTAAAATTCCCGGCAGAATATCCGGAAATACAACTTTGACAAACGCATACTGCCGGCTTGCACCAAGGTCCAGCGCCGCCTCAAATACACTTTTATTCATCTGCTTTAATTTCGGAAGTACACTCAGCACCACATACGGCAGATTGAATGTAATATGCGCGATCAGCACACTGCCAAATCCCATCTGGTAACGCAGTGCAATAAATAAAAGCATCAATGAGATTCCGGTTACAATATCGGCATTGAGCATCGGAATATTGGTCACCGTCATCAAGATCATACGCGGCAGTTTTTTCATATGATTCATGGCAAAAGAGACCATCGTTCCGAGGATCGTCGCGATCAAAGCGGACAAAAATGCCAGTAAAAGCGTCGTCCACAGTGCATCCATAATCTCCCGTGAAGAGAACAGGCTCTCGTACCATTTGAGACTGAAACCGCCCCATTTTCCACGGAATCTCGACTCATTAAATGACAACACAATAAGTGTCGCGATCGGGGCATACAAAAAGATAAAAATCAAGGCAAGATAAATCTTTCCGCTGATTTTTGCCAGGGCTTTTCCTACCATATCGCTGCCCCCTCTCCATCTTTATCAAAGTGTGACATAACCGCCATACTTCCCAAGATCAATATCATCAATACAATGGACAATCCGGCTCCGCCGTACCAGTTATTGGCCGTTGTAAATTCCTGCTCGATCACATTTCCGATCAGATTGATCTTTGCTCCTCCTAACAGGTTTGAAATAACAAACGTTGTCATCGCCGGCACAAAGACCATCGTAATGCCGCTGACAATTCCCGGAAGGATCTGTGGCAATGTGATCCGCCACAATGTCTGAATCCAGTTTGCCCCAAGATCTTTTGCCGCATCAAAGGTATCCTGTGGAATCTTGATGAGCGAATTGTAGATCGGCAGTACCATAAATGGTAGAAAATTGTAGATCATACCGAGAATGATCGCCCCTTCGGTATTGATCAGATTCTGCTTTGGCAGTCCGAGTGACTGCAGTATCATATTGATCACACCCGTCTTTTCCAGCAAAGACTGCCACGCGATCGTACGCAGCAAAAAGTTCATCCACATCGGAAGGATGAATACAAAGATGATAAATCCGCTGCTTTTTAAATGCATCCCCCGGATCACCAGTGCCAGCGGCAAAGCGAGGATAAAACATAACACTGTACTTATAATAGATAATTTAAGTGACAAAAATAAGGCTTTTAAATGTACCGGTGAAGCGATACTCTTGACATTTTCAAGGGTAAAGGCACCGGTTTTATCTGTCAGTCCGTAAACACATACAATGATAAGCGGCACAATAACAAATATTGCCATCCACACAATGTACGGATACGAAAGGCGTCTCGTCATCTTTTTCTCATTCACCGGCAAACGCCTCCTCTGCCTCATTTTCGGGCTTGTGCATGATCTGGATATTAAACGGATCGATATACAATCCGACTTCACTTCCGACTTCCGCAAGGCTTGTACTGTGTACCAGCCACGTAAATCCAAGTGCTTCCATCTCCATTTCATAGTGTACCCCTTTGAATACCAAGGATTTCACTTTTGCACGGATCGTGCCTTTTTCCGGTGGTACAAGGATCATATCTTCTGGTCTTATCACGACATCCACCGGTTTATTTTCACCGAATCCGACATCGACGCATTCAAAATCCTGCCCTTGAATATTGACAAGACGATCGCGGACCATTGTCGCCGAAAGAATATTGCTCTCGCCGATAAAGTCTGCCACAAACGCATTCTGTGGCTCATTGTAAATGTCTTCCGGCGTACCGATCTGCTGGATGTACCCCTGATTCATAACAACGATCGTATCGGACATCGTAAGTGCCTCTTCCTGATCGTGGGTAACATAAACAAACGTAATTCCGAGTTCTTCCTTCAGACGGATAAGCTCATACTGCATCCCCTGGCGCATCTTCAAATCAAGGGCACCCAGTGGTTCGTCCAAAAGAAGGATCTTCGGTTCATTTACGATGGCACGCGCAATCGCGATACGCTGCTGCTGGCCTCCACTGAGGGAATCCGGCATACGCTTCTCGTAGCCGTCAAGATTTACCAGTTTCAGCGCATATTTGATCTTGTCGCGGATATAGTCTTTTGATTTTTTCTTGATTTTTAACCCAAACGCAATATTTTCCTCGATATTCATGTGTGAAAACAAGGCATACTTTTGAAACACGGTATTGATCGGGCGTTTGTTCGCCGGCACGCGGGCGATATCGGTTCCATTGAGCAGAACCTGTCCTTCATCCGCCGTTTCAAATCCTCCCATTATTCGCAATGTCGTGGTTTTTCCGCAACCACTCGGCCCAAGCAATGTTACAAATTCATTCTCATGAATATCAAGATTCATATGATCTAGAACGATTTGTCCGTCAAATGCTTTTGTGATCCCTTTGAGTTCAATACATTTTTCAGCCATAACAAATCCTCCTGGTTCTCGTTATTTTTTATTGTTGACTGCCTCGATTCCCGGCTTGATAAATCCATAATAGCAAGGTTTCGGCTGGCAGTTTTTGTCATACAGATACAAGTTCTGCTGGAAATCATCTCCATACAATGGATAATCATCGCAGATACCAAATACGGTTACACTCGTTATATTACATGGTCCGCCGCTCTGCGTATCTTCTTCGACAAGAAGGCGCATCATTTCCTCGTAACGATCGGACTGTCTCTGCAGCAGTTCTTCGTCGGTCGTACCATCTTCGATGCGGAAATTCAATTCCGTGACCTGCAGTTCCAGACCGAGTTTTGCATACGTTTCCAGACATTTACGGAAACTTCCGTCATTTTCGCTGTCAAGTTCCGGCCAGTCGATGCCTACTGTCGGCTGGAGACCAATTCCATCAATCAGTCCTTTTTCCTTTAACTGCTCGACCATTTTGTAAATATTATCCATTTTTTCTTCCATAAAGACATTGTAGTCATTATAGAACAATTTTACACCATCATCGGCATACTTGCGGGCAAAAGAAAATGCTTTTTCCACATAATTTTCGCCCATCGTCGTATACCAGTAGTTCTGCACTGCCTGCTCGTGCGTGAAGTCGTTGTCTTTTTTCGTATCTGCGCGGAGTTTCCAGCCGCCCTTCGTCTCGATATAGCTTCCCTCATCGGTGCAGACGCATTCATTCACGACATCCCAGGCATACACCACACCCGGATATTTCTTCTGGCAGTGTGTGATCACCTGCTTGATATAGCTTTCCATACGTTTTGCCATGGTCTTCGCATCGGCAAGTTTTCCGGATTTTACATCATAATTTTTGTAAAAAAGCCAGCTCGGTGTCTGATTGTGCCAGATCAACGTGTGGCCACGCATCTTGATTCCGTTTTCCTGACAGAATTTGAGTGCCGGGTCACAGGTATCAAATTTGCAGACAGGCATCCCATCTTTACTCTTTTTTGTCGCCTTTTCATCCAGCAAGTAATCCGGTTTCATCAGATTGGACAATGTCGTGGAATTGAAGTTTTCTTTCAGAATCTTTGCCATTCCTTTGTGCTTGATCGCCATCGTATCGATATCGCTTCCGTTGATTGCAGCTCCGACAAGGAAATAATCCTTATAAATGTCCTTTGCCGGTGTCTCTTCCGTGACAACCGCTGCCGGGCTGACTGCACTCTCCGATACAGCTGTTTCTGTCGTTTTTACCGTTTCCCGGTTTCCCGCAGTCTTTGGTTCGTTTGTCTTCTGTCGTGATACCAGAGCATATGCCAGCACCCCGAGCACGATAACGACTACTACAATCGTTATGATAATACCTTTCTTTTCTTTCATCGCTTCTTCTGCCTTTCTATTTCTGTCCACCGTCGTCTGCCTGCTCTTCTTTCAAAGCCAGCAGATCTAAGCCCGGCTTAATATACGAATAAAAACAAGGTTTTGGCACGCAGTTTTTATCCCACAGATACAAATTCTGATGATTGTCAGTATACAATGGATAATCGTCGCAGATACCAAATACAGTTACGCTTGTGATATTACAAGGACCGCCATTGTCCGAATCTTCGTCTACCAAAAGCTGCATAAATTCCTCATATCGGTCTGCCTGCTCCTGCAATGCCTCTTCATCAATAAATTCCGGTTTTATCGTCAATTTAAAGGAAAGCTCCGTTACCTGCAGTTCAAGACCCAGTTTTGCATACGTTTCAAGACAGGTTTTAAAACTTCCCGCATGATCCGAATTTAGCTCCGGAGAGCGCATTCCGACCGTCGGCTGCAATCCGATGCCGTCGATCAATCCTTTGCTTTTCAGTTCTTCAACCATCTTGTAAATATTTTCCATTTTGTCCGTCTGGAATACATTATAGTCATTGTAAACAAGTGTCACGCCCGGATCTGCGTATTTTCTCGCATACATAAAAGCTTTTTCCACATAACTTTCGCCCATCGTCGCATACCAGTAATTTGGTACGTAACCATCGTGTGCAAAGTCATTATCGCTCTTTGTCTGAGAGCGCAGTTTCCAGCCGCCGCTTGTCACCACGTAACTGTTATCATCTGTGCAGATGCATTCGTTGACAACATCCCACGTGTAGATGACACCCGGAAATCCTGCCTGACAGTGCGTGATGACCTGACGGATATAACTCTCCATACGCGCTTCCATCGTCGCCGCATCCACCAGATCTTTGTTCACATCATAATCCACATGGAAAAACCATTCGGGTGTCTGATTGTGCCAAAGCAGCGTATGTCCACGCATTTTGATTCCATTTTCCTGACAGAACTTCAACGCGGAGTCGCACGTATCAAATTTACAGACCGGCATTCCGTCGGCGCTGTTTTTTGTCGCCTGCTCATCCAGAAGATGCTCCGGTTTCATCAGATTGGAAAGAACGGTGGAATTAAAATGTTTCTTTAAAATTCCTGCCATTCCTTTGTGGTTCAATGCCATCGTCGAAAGGCTTGTACCGTTCAACGCCGCACCGACCATAAAATAATCCTGATAAATGTCTTTTACCGGCATATTATCATCTTCGTATTCTGCTTCATAGTCCGCCAATGGACTGCAGACCGGAACCGGCGTAGGGACCGGTGTCGGTGCAGGAGTTCCCGTCGGCTGTATCGAAGCGGACGAGGAAGCCGCAGGTGTTGTCGTAATCGCTGTGCTTGTTGGCGCCTGCGAAGGCTTTTTCGTTGCTTCACTCGGTGTCACTACAGTCTTTTTCTTAATCACCTGTATTTTACAGTTGTATTTCCATGTCCGGCTGCCCTTTTTAAAGCGCACCTGAACGGTCGCTTTTCCGGCACGTTTTCCCCGGACAAAAATTTGTTTTTTCTTTTTATTCCATTTCAAAGTTACGATTTTTTTCACCTTTTTGTTGTAGCGGAACGTAACTTTTGTATTTTTTGCCACATTTTTTGTGCTTAACTTTGTTGTCTTTCCGACTGTCACCTGACATTGCTTTGTGGCAAGCCTCGGTTTTTTTGCCGCCTGCATATCGGCCGGCAGTACTCCACTGCACACGACCGTGGCAGCAAGCACCATAGCCGTACATTTTGCTACTCTTTGTCTCATCTTCTTCTCCTTTCGTTTTATGCCTGCGGACTTTCCTGTGGTCCCAGATAAGACTCTTCCAATCCGCCTCGGTACAATACCAGTTTTTGTAATACTAAACCTGCCTCGACACCATAAATATGTATCTCATTGTATCCGGCTTCCAGATCGTGTCCGGTAATTCCATAATGACAGTTATTGAGCACACCCATGGACCAGGATTTCTTTTCCCATGGACCGCCACCGATATTGTAGTTTTCTTTTGGAATCGTGTCACCGACTTTGATCTCGCCATCACCAACCTGCGCTGCATAACGCATCGTGCGTCCGTCTTCCAGGTTGTTCGTCGGTGCCGTGATTGTCTTAAGCATGTAAACACCCGCTTCCTCAACATACACGCGGTACGTCAGGCAAGGTGCTTTTCCGATTTCATCAAAATTGCGGTCACATGGATATATTTTCATGGAAGATAATGTTTTTCCGTATTCTTCCAATTCTTTAAACTCATATCCTTCAAAAACTTCTTTTTCAGCAAAATGAGCTGCTTCGATCGATACGATACCGTCGCGCTCGATAAAAGTTCCTTCCGGAACATTGACGGCTGCCTTAAAACGCACTTTCACATCGACTTTCTGGTTTCCTGCTTTGATCGTAAGGGTACGCTCAAACGATTCGCTCTCCTTTTTGGCAATCGTTACCTGCAGTGTCACGATGTCATTTGCCACCGTTCCTTCCGGCTGGCTTACGCAGATTCCCTGTTCCGCCTGCACTTTAAAATCATAAGCAACAGCACCGGCATTTGCCAGTTCGATCTCATACGTTTCTTTTCCGATTTCTGTAAACTCAGGCAGATTGACCATTCCTTCTGAGACAAAACTTTCGTCATTTTCTGCATGAACCATCATACGGCTCATCGTATTGATACAGATGGTCTTGGTCTCCGGATAATGCCATCCCTCGTCATTCCATGTAACGAAACATGCATGTGGTGAGAGCATCATGCCGTCCCATTTGCCGCCAGCCATCTCTTTATTGTAATACTCCGTCAATTTCTGATCGCGTTCAATCTCTTCTTTTACAAGGGCATCGTACGTATTTGCCGCAGAAAGTTCATATTCTGCATACCAGTTTGCCAATGCTGCATGAAGACTCATCAGCTGCAGATTCATTCCGGCAACAGCCGGATAATATACCAATCCGTAAAATGCATCCTTGGATGCCTCCGGAATCTTGATCTGCAGATTTTCGGTCTGCTGCATCAATTTTGTACAGCGCTCGATCATGCGTTTCGTTTCATTAAAATGGGATTTATGATATACTTCCGGATTCATCGCCTCCGGTCGTCTCATGCCGTGGATCCGTGTGTACTCACGCAATACATCCGCAATTTCTTTTTTTGTCGCGTCGTCTTTGATATGTGCTCCAAACTGCTGCTCTACCCAGGATGCCAGGAAGCGGTCCGTTTCATTGGCATGGCCGGTTCCCATACTCTCGAAATCATAGGCAAGTGCCATAAAGTAGGACAATGGCAGCTCATCCGGACGAATATCTCCGACATTTACGATCCAGAGGTCGCGGATGCCGTATTCATAGGCCATTGTAACCTGCTCCCACACTTTCGGAAGCGGTGTGGAATTGACCCACTCGTAAGAAATCGGAGAACCATGATAATCAAAGTGATAGTACAATCCCCAGCCCGGTTTGCGGTCTTTCAGATCCTTGGTCGGAAGGGTTCTCACATTTCCGAAGTTATCGTCGGATAGCAAAAGGATCGTATCGTCCAATCCATCCCAGGAACGAAGTCCCTTGACGCCGTTTCCACCATAATAAAAGCCTTCCACTTCTTTGTACAAAGCAAGCATTTTCGGCATGTTCTCGCATCCGGTCTCTTTGATGATCTTATTCTGATCGGTAATGATCTCACGGAGAAGTTCGACATTTTCCTGAATCGTTGAATTTTCTCCGAGCATCATGGTGTCACGCTCACCGCGCATACCGATCGTAATCATATGCTTGAAGTCTTTATCGCGTTTCATACCATCTTCCCAGTAACGATAAAGACCTTCTTTATTTGTATAATAATTCCAGTCTTTTCCATATCCGACATTGTTCGTGTCCGTTTTGACTTTATCCCACTCTTCGCTGGCACGGGTCAATGGCTCATGATGGGACTGACCGATCGTGATACCAAGTTCCGTTCCCAGTTTAAGGATTGCAAGCGGATCTTCCGAACCGTCTAACGGAAGGGAAGCTGACCACATCGCCGGCCAGAAATAGTTTCCTTTCAGGCGCAGCAGAAGATCAAATACTTTTTCGTAAAAGAATTCATTGAAGTCTCCAAATGTATTCATGACAAAATTTCCCAACGACGGCCATTCGTCGTTCATGAAAAACCCACGGTAACGAACAGACGGCTCTTTGGATACCGTACAAATGCTCTCATCAAATACGATCTCCTCTTTTTTGGCAGGAACCACGTCTGCCCAGTACACCCATGGGGATACTCCGATATTTTCAGAAATATAGTACAGGCCATACAAGGTAGCAATTGTCTCTGTACCAGCGATCACCAGTTTCTCAGCACCATCTTCTTCGATCAGCTGTACCGTAAAGACTTCTCGTTTTCCTTCCAAAACAGAAAGATCCAGTTTCTTTTCTTCTTCCCACTTTGCAAGAATATCCGAAGTTCCTTTTGTTGCTACGACGATCTGCGGAACATTCTGAATCTGCTCTACGATCTCCGGCTCTTTGTCTGTTACCGTCAAAATATCTCCGGCAAGAATTTTTGCCACATGCTTCAGTCCCTTATAATCTGCTGCATGGCTGTCAATACAAATTTGTGCTGCGTTTTCTTTTACTAACGTAAATGTCATTATGATCTCCTTCCGATTGTATATTTTTTATAAGTCGAATCCAAAATAATTCACTGCATTGTAATAAGAAATATTTTTCACCATTTCGCCAAGAACTTCGTAGTCCTGTGGATATTCTCCGTTTTCTACCAGTTTTCCGATGAAATCGCACAGGATTCGGCGGAAATACTCATGACGAGGGTAGGATACAAAACTTCTCGAATCGGTCAGCATTCCGATAAAGTTGCCCAAAAGTCCAAGGCTTGCAAGAGATGTGATCTGCTGGGTCATGCCATATTTGTGATCGTTGAACCACCATGCAGAGCCCTGCTGAATCTTTCCTACCGCATCTTCGTTCTGGAAGCAGCCAATCATCGTACCGATTACGGCATTGTCTACCGGATTCAAAGAATACAAAATCGTCTTTGGCAGCTCGCCGGTTTTTGCAAGGGCATTCAAAAGATCTGCCACTTCTGCACTAAATCCTTTTTCATTGATACAGTCGATACCGGCATTGGCTCCGGCACTCCGGAATACCAATTCGTTATTTTCTCGCTTTGCACCATAGTGAAGCTGCATTGCCAGATTTCTCTTTGCATATTCACGGCCTAAGAAGAGCATCAGCATCGTTTTGTACTGAAGCATTTCTTCAAATTCCAAGGTTTCTCCGGACAATGCGCGGCGTACGAGGATATCCATTTCTTCCTCTGTCGTCGGGCGATACTGCGGATAATCCAAACCGTGGTCGGTCACCAGACAGCCATTTTCCACAAAATAATCCAGTCGTTTCACAAGAGCTTCTTTCAGCGAAACAAAGCCGGTGATGTCAATATCACTTACTTCTGCCAGTTTCTGTACATAAGCAAGAAATCCCTCTTTTTCCGGGCTCATGATGATATCAGGACGCCATGCCGGCAGAACCTGCACCTCAAAATCTTTGTCCGCTTTGATCTGCTGATGATAATGAAGGTCATCCACCGGATCATCGGTCGTACAAACCAATGTAACATTGGACATACGGATCAGATTTTTTGCTGACATTTCCGGTGACTGCAGTTTTTCATTACAGGCATCGTAAATCTCTTTCCAGTTCTTCTCACTGAGTGTCTCATGAATATCAAAATATCTCTGCAATTCCAGATGGCACCAATGATACATCGGATTTCCGATTGCTTTTGGCAGTGCCTTCGCAAAGGCATGGAATTTTTCTTCATCGCTGGCATCCCCGGTAATGTATTTTTCCGGGACTCCATTCGAACGCATAATGCGCCATTTATAGTGATCGCCTCCGAGCCACAATTCTGTTATGTTTTTAAATTTCCGGTCTTCTGCAATCTCTTTTGGCTCCAAATGGCAATGATAGTCCAAAATCGGTGTTTTTTCTGCATAGTCGTGAAAAAGTTTTTTCGCTGTGTCTGTTGAAAGAATAAAATCTTCATCCATAAATTGTTTCATTTTTTCTTACCTCACTTCGTTGTTTGTATCTATTTTTTATTTTTTGTTTCACCACAAGCGGAGTTCCCGAAAAATTCAGAGAACTCCACGTATTTTACCAATATTAATTTGCATCCAGGTAAGCTTTTCCGGCTTCCATAGTTTTGCCTTTCCGAACCATCAGTTCGGAAACTGTCAGCATGTCATATCCCTGCTCCGAAAGCCACGGAACAATCTTTTTGACTGCTTCTGCCGTCTCCGGATGAATGTCATGCATCAAAATGATATCTCCATCTTTAACCTCTTTTTTTACCCGGTTAAAGACTTTTTTCGCATTGCGGCTCTTCCAGTCTTCGGTGTCAAGACTCCACAATATCATCGGCTTTTTCACCTTTTTCCGCATGGTTTTGCTGATCGAACCATACGGCGGACGCAGCAGCGAAATCTGATATCCGTTTAACAGTTTTGACACGATCCGGTCGGTTCGGTCAATCTGGCTTTTCGCCTTTTTCCATTTTATCTTGCTCAGCTGTGGGTGATCCCACGAATGGCTGGCAATCTCGCAGCCGGCGCCAAGGATCATCTGCATGATGTCGCCATCGACCCGTGCACGGTTTCCAAGCACAAAAAAGGTAGCATGTGCTCCATTCGCCTGCAGTGTCTCAAGAATCGTTCCGTCGTTATCACGCGATGGTCCGTCATCAAACGTCAATGCCACAGCTTTTTCCTTTGGCACCGGGGTCGGTTCAGGTGTCGGTTCTTCCACCACCGGCGATTCTGCCGCCGCTTTCTGCTTCTGCAAAAGTGCTTCTTCTGCCTGTTTTTGTTGTTTGTGGTTTTGCACAGTGGATACTATCTTTACTCCGGTTAATACTAAAACCAGTACGACTGCCACCGCAATTGATCCTTTCAATAACATGGTCAATTTTTCTGACTGCGACTGCCGCCGTTTCCATTGTCTCTTCCTATATTCTCGTCTTCCACTCATAAAAAACCGTCTCCATTCACTTCATTTTCCTGTTCTTCTTTTAACAGTACTAGTGTAGCATTATTCTTCGGGTTTTTCAATAACAATTTTGCCATCCACAAATTCCAATTTTACTTTATTTCCGTTCATTCCCATTTCTTTGAGCAATTCCGACGGAATCTGTATTCTTCCGGCACGATCCAGCACAACAAACTCCTCCTGTGCCTCTTCCTGCTGCCATTCAATGGAAATATCTTCCAGTCTGTTTTTATACTCGTTCTTCATGATACGCTCGCTGCTGGTCTTTCCATCGCGAATCGAAATGACGCGGTTTACTTTCGCCGCCAGCTCATTATCGTGTGTTACGATCACGATCGTAATACCAAGCTGTTCATTTAACTTGCGGAACATATCCAGGATGTCATCTGCCGTCTTTCGGTCTACCGCTCCTGTCGGCTCATCCGCAAGCAGAAGTTTCGGCTCATTCGCAAGGGCGATCGCAATGGCGACACGCTGCTGCTCCCCACCGGAAAGCTGGCTTAACGTATTGTCTTTTCGTTCTGCCAGGCCAACCAGCTCAAGAAGTTCTTCCGCGCGCTTTTTCTTCTGCGCCTCGCTCTTTCCGTCTTTCATAAAGAGCATTGGTGTCATGACATTTTCCCACGCCGTCAGATACGGAAGCAGATTGCGTGCATTGTTCTGCCACACAAATCCGACAGTGCTTCGCTTGTACTCGACCAATTCTTCTTCGCTCATCTGAAACAGATTTTTTCCATCGACATAAAGTTTTCCGGCTGACGGACGGTCAAGTCCACCGATCATATTGAGAAATGTGGATTTACCACTTCCGCTGTTTCCGATGATTGCCATCAGTTCTCCGCGCTTTACGGTCAGGTCCAAGCCCTGAAGTGCCAGCACTTCAATGTCCTTTGTCTTGTATATTTTTACCAATCCATCGCATTCGATCATCACATCATCCGGAATGTCCACCGGTTCATTTGCTGTTCCTCCTCCGGCGGTCTGGCGGTTGATGTGACGAAATTCATTGATTTTTTCCACTACGGTGTCCCATTTTTTATTTTTCATCGACAATCTCACCATCCTCCAAATGATATATGCAGTCTGCAATATCTAACAATCCCATGTCATGTGTAGTCATGACAATAGTCACTTCTTCTTTTTCAATCAATTCCTTAAATATCTTCATCACCTGAAGTCCGGTCGCCGTATCCAGTTCGGCCGTCGGCTCGTCGGCAAAGATAATTTTCGGTTTATGTGCAATCGCTCTTGCGATCGCCACACGCTGCTGCTCCCCACCGGAAAGTTCCTGCGGCATATGATGCATACGCTGGCCAAGTCCCACAAGCCGGAGACATTCTTCCGCTCTTGCCCGCTTATTTCCCTGATATTTTGCCAGGCGGAGTAGAAATTCCACATTTTCATACGCCGTCATCATCGGGATCAATGCCACCGACTGAAATACGAATCCCACATTATTTTTACGGAATTCCTCTCTCTCGTGGTCATTCATCTGTTCCAGTGCCGCCCCCTCAAATACGACGGTGCCTTCTTTCGGATAATCCAACGCACTCAAAATGTTCATCAGCGTCGTTTTTCCGGATCCGGAACGTCCACGCAGCATCGTAAGTTTCCCCTTCGGGATCTGGATATTGATATCATGCAGTGCGACAAACTCGCGGCCGGAGCCGATTGGAAATGCCTGCTTGATTCCCTGTGTCGTCAATATATTTTCCATCGCTGTCCTCCCTTAATCTTCGCCAAGTTTCAATGCCTGTGAAATGTTGATCTTCGAGATCAGTTTTCCAAGCACAACCATACATACCACAATAACAATACCAATGATACTGAACAGACGCACCATATCAAGTGTCTCATTGACCACTTCAAGCGGAATTGCCTGATCGGTCGATGCATAGAAGATCTGCACAAGCGGTACAAACATCTTCGATGCCAGCAGTCCGATCACGGTACCGATCACGATCGAGATGCCGGAACTGAAAATCTGCTCATTGATCAGCATTTGAATAATCTCACGTTTTGACATACCCATCGCACGAAATACACCAAAAAGCAATTCACGCTGGCGGATTGACAAGATCCAGTAGATCAAAAATCCGGTGCAGCACAAGATCAAAATAATGATAAAGCTCATCGTAAGGATACCATTGGTCCCCTGGAACAAAGCATCATTTTTCACTTCCACTTTCTTGGCATTTGCATCTTCGAATGTCGTATACGTAATATTGTTTTTCTTCGCGTAATCATAGATAAAACGTGAACTTCCATCCGTTTTCAGCCATACCTGATATGGTCGCAGACCAAAGTTCTGCTGAACCTGTGCCAGATTCGCTACGATCAGGTAGTTCTCAGTCGAAACAAGTTTATTTTCTTCATTGAGCGAATGCGTTGTCTCGATATAACTCGGGAAATAGTCCACAAAGCCAAATACCACGCCCTGTGCTTCGACACCTTCCTCGTTTGTATAGGTAATCGTATCGCCAAGACGCACCCCGTAGTTTGTATGATAGTTCATACTCAAAAGCACCGCATCCGCGCGTGTCGCCATCGAATTGAGGTAACGGTTGATATGTACGGGAAGCAGATCCGTCTGGAACTTCGACACCGTCTCTCCGAAACTTTTCGTATCGATTCCCATCAGTGTTGTCTTAACACTATTTCCGCCTTCCTTACTCTTATAGGAAGTTTCTATTTCATCGTCTTTAAATACTTTCGTCGCCGCTGTAACGCCCTTCATTCCCTCGTATACTCCGAAATCCGGTTCGGTATACGTCAGTTCAAGGTCGGTATAATACTGCATCAGAAGGGAATTATCCTCCCACGGCTGCTGGAGTACGAGATCCGCTCCGGTGCTATAGTCGATTCCCTTTTCGGAGTTTGACAATATCGTACGCGCCACCGTCGAATTGAAAATACCGAGCGACACCGTAAACATCAGAAATACCATCATAAATCCCTGTTTTTTCCGCGTACGGAGAATCTGCAGGAAGGAAGCAAAAAATGCCGGCCGCCAGAATTTTCTTCCAATATAATATACAATCTTTATGAGCAATGGCTGAAGCCGGAGCCCCACAAGACTTGCACTTATGATAAATACGGACGAGCAGATGAACAAAAACGGATCCAGGGAATCACCCTCGAGCATGCTTGTCATCAGCTCGGATTTCCGTGCGGTAAAGGAGTACAATCCATACAGTGAGATTCCGAGGAAAATCACATCCAGATACACTCTGCTGAATATATTGTGTTTGTTTTCACTATTTCTGTGTTTTACATTTACAATCGTGACATTGGCATCTTTAAATACCGGAAGTACCATCACCGCGATGGAAACTAAAATCGCTCCCAAAGTATACAAAAATACACTTGGGCTTAAACTGACGTGCAATGCCTTTCTCTGGATAAATTCCAAAAAACCATTCGTCGAGCCGAGTGCCTTTGTCATAAAGAAACCAAGCGGCACGCCGACGATACTGCTGCCGATCGAAAGAATCGCCGACTGCAGCGTATAGATCAAAAGGATCTGATTGCGGCTGCTTCCACGGCTCTTCAAAAGGGCGATCTCATTCTGCTCCAGATCAAGCATCTGCCGTGAGATCATAAAGATAAAAGCAAGCAAAAGTGCAAGTACCGGAATCTGCAAAATCAAAAGTGTCGTCGACACCTTCTTCGCCGTCGTCTGGTAATCACGCAGAACTGCCAGATAATCCGGCTCTTCTACTGCCGAATTTCTTCCGGTCGTGCCTTCATCGCAAAGTGTCTCCGTGTTTTTCACAAGGGAGTTAACCTGTCCCGGTCTTACACTTTCATAATCGTATACCAGATTCCACTGCCCGGTGATATTAAATGCCGGTTTGTCATAATTCACAAAAATGCTCTCAAACAATTTGGGGCTGGTAAATACTTCCAGATAATATTCACTCGGGCTCTGCACCCAGTAATTATCCGAATAATCTTTCGCATCAAATACGCCGACTATTTTTACTTTAATATTCGAACCATCGGCATTTTTCAGTTTCTCAAAGGACATCTCGTCACCGAGAACGACATCCAATTTGCTCATCGCCCGCTGACTCAGAATAACCGGAAGGGCTCCATCTTCCAAACGCTCGTCGCCATAACACTCGCCGGCAAGTACGGAAATATGGTCCTTCATATCTGACATCATCGCAATACGCATGGATTTTGTCGTCGTCTTATTTCCGCGGGACTGCTCAAATTCTCCACGGACTTTGGATGTCTCAAACAAACTTACCAGATATTTCTGGTCGACCCCGAGACGTTCCGCCGCCCCGGTTGCCGTATCCTGCATCTGCTTGAATTCATTGCCGTTTGCTTTGCCGGAATTCAGCATGGAACTAAAGCCGATTACACCTGGGTCCTTGTTCGTCTCCTCGATGTAATTCGAGTATTTTGACTTCAATGTTTTTTCCAGTGCCGCATCCTGGTACATCGGATTGCTGCTTGCAATCGCCGCCAGCAGAATATTACCGATCAGGAGGCAGACAACCATCCACTTTTTATGTATCAATTTTTGTTTTATAAATCGTATCATGTTCTCTCCACGCCTCCTATCTTATGATCGCAAGTGTCTGGCCGGCGCTTACTCCCTGCTCCACCAGATACTCTGTTTCGGTATTGTAATTACTTACGATATAACGTTTGTGGATCTTGCCATCTTCCAGCACATTGACATACAGTTTATTTGTATACTCCACAGATTCCTGATTGATGGCTTCTGCATCGACAACAAGTGCATTTTTCACGGAGAAAGAAATCGCATAGACGTATATATTGGTCTTTTCAAAATCGTATTTTTGTTTATCCGTTTTTGACACTTCCACGTATACAATATTATCGCCCGCCTCGTCAGTTTCTCCAACTCCGGTAATGTCTGTAGCTGTGATAACTTTTCCTTTTACCTCATGCTGGTAGTCTTTCATATTTTTTCCAAGCCGTACAGAAACATCCATATTGTAACGCAGTTTCGAATCCGGATCTTTTACTTTCAAAACCCATTTGTTATTGCTCCGCATCTCAACGATTTTTTTCGAAGCATCAATCTCTTCTCCAACATATTCTCGTCCGGTGGAAGTCACGACACCACTTTTCTTTGCCACAAGTTTTGTCTTATTCTGGCGGCGTACTAACTGTGCATAACTTTTCTCCTGATCAATGACTTCTTTCTCACCCTTTTTGTAATTGGCAAGTTCTTCCTTCTGCTTCTTGATCTCCAACTGTTTGATCTTCTTTTCTGCTGCATTTTTGATCGTTGCCAGTTCTTTTTCCGCCTGTGACACCGCATTCTGAAGATTGCTGAGGCCGGATTCATAGTTGGCACGTGCCTGCTGCACTAAAATTTTTTCCTTCTGCAGTTTTGTCTTCGACGTCTCTACATGATACACGGCAAGCACATCACCTTTGTTGACCTTTTGGTCTTTTTTCACTTTTATGGAATCTAAGACCGCATCTTCATCATCAATGTAAATGGTCTCTGTATCCGTGTAATCAAGGTCTGCCGTATCATAATATTCTTCTTTATATGTTTCCTGACGGACCTTTGTCGTCTCGTAATCTTCCTGGGAAACCGCACTTCCGGATGCCGCTTCGCCGTTTTCGTAAAGGAGCACTTCTCCTGTCCCCTGGCTTTTTTCCGAACCACATGCTGACAAAATCGCTGCTGTCATGCACAGGATTCCGATCCATTTAACCTTCCACATAGACTACATCTCCCTCCTTTACTCCACTTTCAATCTGTATGTAAGCATCCGTTTCGGTCCCGGTCTTTACGATGGTTTTGGTCTTCGCATCACCTTCTACCAGATAAACGTAGGATTCTTCTTTGGAACGATATACCGCATTGGCTGGTACGACAAGTGCATCTTTCACTGTATCGGTGTACAATTCGATTGTCGCCGAGCCGCCGACTTTCGCGTCCACATGCTCTGCCACAAAGTCAAACCAACTGTTTTTCGGATAATTTCCCATCTCGATATCCTGTCTTGACACTTCCTGTTCTTCAACTTCTACTTTGTATTTTTTTCCATCTACAATCGCCACATAACTGCTCGCTTTCGCCAGTTTGCTATCGGAAACATACGCCGTCTTCAGGCGAGGAGCATTCATGTTCGCAACCTGGATCGCCACGCTTCCTCCCTGTACCATGTAACCGCTTCCGCCGCTTGTACTGATGACCTCGCCATCTATAGTCGAATACAGTTTTGAATTTTTCGTGCTCTTCTGTGCCTCTTTGATATCTGCCTCTTTCTGGCGGATCTCCAGCTGCTGCAATTCTTTCTGCTGCTCCAATTTCACTTTTGCAATCTTTATCTCTTCCTCTTTCTCAACGATCTGATTTTTCAGTGCCTTTTTCTGCTTACTGTTTTTCACAGCCTTTGCCTGCTTTTTCAGATCAGAAAGATTTTCTTCTAACATCTCGATATCGTACTCACTCTGCTGATTTGTCCCCTCATTGGTCTCTTTGAGGGAGGCGATCTCTTCCTTGAGCGATTTCACTTTTCCGCTTCCGCCTGCCAATGTGGCAAGAAGCTGGCCTTTCTTCACTTTGTCTCCGATCGACACTTTCATCTGATCGATGCTTCCCGAAGAAAGGAATGCCATCTTTTCAATTTTCGGAACAATCTGCGCGGAGAAAGAAGTCACACCACTCAGATCCATTTTTTTCACTACCGCCGTATCCATATCAACCCCGACTGCTTCAATCAATTCCGGTACATCTCCGGCATTCTGAGCCGATTTTCCACAGCCGCAGCTCATCATCGAAACGGCCAAAAGGACTACACCTATCTGTATCTTTTTCTTCACTTTATGTAACCTCCAATCCTTCGCCTAATTCGCTATCACTTGCTCGTTTTCTTCCAAACCGCCCGTAATCTCAATAAAGTTATCAATTGTCTCGCCCACTGAAACTTCTTTTGTCGATTTCAAACCATTGGCATCTTCATAGTACACCACATGTTTGTCACCCATCGAATACACGATCGACGACGGCAGATACAATATATCTTTGCGCTCTTTCAATACCACCTGATAGGAGCACACCGTTCCATCTTCCAAATTCAATTTTGTCTTTGGATAAAAATAAACCGAATCGGTAGATTCTTTATCCCGTTTTATCGTCACCTTGTATTCCTGGCCTTTCACTTCAATCGTAACGATATCGCCCTCTTTACAATGCGAAGCATATTTGCTGTTTGCCTCAAAGCGGTTCTTTTTCTTTCCTTCGATCTTGACTGCTGCCTCACCCTCGGTTCCATATGTACCCTCGGCCTTGCTGTCAACATACGTCACTACGCCGTTTACCGATGCCGTGATCTGTTCATCTTTGATCTCTTCTTTTGCAATTTTCGCATCCATTTTCAAAAGTTCCAGACTGGATTCCAAGGCTTTGATCTGCTGTTCGTATTGATTTTTTGCATTTTCAATCTCGCTTTTTCCACCACCGGTTTTTTTCTGTTTTTCTACTTCCAGAGTCATAAGTTCTTTCGCCTGCTTGATCTGCAGCTCCGTTTTCGCAATTTTTTCATTGGACTCCTTCAAAGTTTTTTCACTTCCCGGCAGTTCATACTGCATGATAACATCCCCGGCTTTCACGCGGTCGCCTTTTTTAACATAAATCTTCTTGATCACGCTCGCGCCGTCGGGTTCAATATCTTCTTTGACGGTTCCTTTATATTTTCCGGAAATCTCCTCTGTTTTTGCCAATGTTCCCCGTGTGACAGCTACTTTATTGAAACTGGCACCCTCATATTCTTTTACCACCGGTGCCGCATCAAATTCTTCCTCTGTGGGCAGAATCCCACATCCGGTCAGACACATCGAAAATGCTACGCCGGCCGCCAACAATAACCTTCTCTTCACTCGTCTTCCTCCATTCTATCATAACGTTATTCTCTTTTTTCAGTATAACACAATGAAACACGAAACACAAATTATGATATAAGAATTATAACAAATTTAATTAAAATGAAATTAAAATCACTTTTTTATCAAAAATGTAGTATAATAAGATTGTCTGCCAGAATATTCCGGCAGAAATACTTTGGAAAAGGAGACAAAATTATGGCTTGGTATGATGAAGCAATTTTTTACCACATTTATCCACTTGGACTTTGTGGTGCTGAAAAGCAAAATACGTACGAAGGTATCTCTCACCGTCTGAACGACTGCCTCCCTTGGGTTGACCATCTGATATCCCTCGGCTGCAATGCCTTGTACATCGGTCCACTCTTCGAATCGGTCGGTCACGGATATGAGACTACGGATTATAAAAAACTGGACTGCCGTCTTGGCACCAATGAAGATTTAAAAAATTTTGTAACCTATTGTCATGAGAAAAATGTACACGTTATATTTGATGGTGTATTTAACCACACCGGTCGTGACTTTTTCGCCTTCCGGGATATTTTGAAAAACCGTGAATCTTCCTCCTATCTTGACTGGTACTGCAATGTCAACTTTAGCGGAAACAATGAATACAACGACGGGTTTTCCTACGAAAACTGGGGGGGTTACAATCTGCTTGTTAAATTGAACCAGCGCAATCCGGCAGTAAAAGATTATATCTGCGATGTGATTCGTTTCTGGGTAAGTGAGTTTGATATTGATGGCATCCGCCTTGATGCTGCAGACGTTTTGGATTTTGATTTCATGAAAGCTCTCCGACAAACTGCCAATGAAGTAAAACCGGAATTCTGGCTTATGGGCGAAGTGATTCACGGAGATTACGGCCGCTGGGTCGGTGGCGACATGTTGCATTCGGTTACAAACTACCAGCTTCACAAAGCACTGTTCTCCGGTCACAACGACCACAATTATTTCGAGATCGCACATACTGTAAATTATCTGCATCAAATGTTGTCCAACCATTCGGACTCTCTGAAATTATACAATTTTGTGGACAACCATGATGTCGAGCGTATCTATACGAAACTGAATGCGAAAGAACATTTTACACCGGTTCATATTCTTTTATACACATTACCGGGAATCCCTTCCCTGTACTACGGTTCCGAATTTGGAATCGAAGGTCGAAAAGAAAATGGATCAGACGATTCTCTTCGCCCGCATCTCACGCTTTCCGATTTTGATGAAAATGCAGATGCACAAAAACGTGTGGAACTTATTTCAAAACTTGGTAAAGCTCGACAGGAAACAAAAGCATTATCTCACGGCAGTTATCAGGAACTTTTGCTGACAAACCGTCAATATGCGTTCAGCCGCACCAAGGATGACACTTCCGTGATCGTAACCGTGAACAATGACGAAAACGAAGCTTTTCTTTCCGTCCGCAACGCTTCCGCCGCTTCCTACACCGGCGCCCTGTCCGGCAAAACCGTAACACCGGAAAATGGCATGCTGAACATCACACTGCCGGCTTGCTCCGGCGAGATCTGGATTCCGGAGAAATAGAGGCGGACTTATTCCCTTGAAAAAGATTTTTTCCCAAAAAAGAGACTGTGCATAAAGCACAGTCTCTTTGATTATGTTCTTAAATTAGATTCGGTAAACCAAATTATGCTACAGTAAATTTAGCTTTCAATACTGTAATCTGGTCACCTGTCTGATAAGGTGAGTTATCTTTCAAGTTAGGAATGAAGAACATGATTGGGTAGTTCAAACCTGTCTCGGAATCTTTATCACCGTTCATAGCATCAGCTGGGATTGTGAAAGAGAAGTTGTAAGTATATGTCTTACCTTTCTTAATCTTTCCTTCTTTAACTGTTGCATGTTTGTGCTGTTTGTCTTTCTTAACCTGAGCAAGAGTCCATTTCTTACCAGCTTTCTTAGCGATTTTAGCTCTCAACTTAGAATCGATTACATGGAATGCAAATGGATAAGATCCGTCGCTTCCACCTTTGGTGTAGTTGAAGCAGAAACCAAGTTCAGCAAGGTCGTTTTTACCGGAGTTCTTAACTGTTACAGAACAGTTGATCTTTTTACCTCTGTAGTCTTTACCACCATTTGCTGGATCATAGAATGTTGCACGGCAGAGCCACATAGAGAAACTGCTGTACTTGAATGAGCTGTAAGGACATTTTATAGGTGCTGCCCAAGACTCACCAGTCTCCGCATTAGATCCTGTCTCTTTTGCAAGGTCATAAATTACTGTACCAGCTTTAGCTGCAGCTACTTTAACTTTGCAAGAAAGTTTTTCCTTTCCAACTTTTGCTGTAATTGTACAAGAACCTTTACCTACTGCTGTAACTGTACCGGTCTTACCTTTACCTTTAACGGTTGCAACCTGTTTGTTGCTTGTAGACCATTTTGCTTTTGCGCTTGCTTTCAATTTAACATCTTTTCCGCCAACAGTCATGCTGAGTGATTTTTTGCTCAATTTTGCTGCTGCAGATGCGTCTTTTGTATCAGCAATGCTAGCGCATGAAACAGTTACTGCTACTGCCAATGTTGCTGCTACAATTTTCTTTGATACTTTTGAGAACATAAACATTCTTCCTCCTTTAATTTTAGCGTCCATATTTGTGAAAACCGACAAATACGCACGGCAATATTGTGAAAACATTATAACATTTAAACAATAAGAATGCAAGCACTTATCACAAAAAATTCTCGATTTACGAAAAATTTTTCGTAAATTTTACTCAGCGTTTAAAAAGCCGCTTTTTCTTTTTCGAATTTTTTTCTTCCATCGAAGCGATGGCTGCCTCCTGCCTTGCTTTTTGTAATGTACGAATGGTTTCATCCAATTTTTTAAACCGCGCCTCCTGCTCTTCTTCCTGCATGCGTGCGAGATAATCCATCTCCTTGCGCACATCGTCCGAAACCTGAGAGCTGATCTGCGAACTCAATTCGCCGGTATTCTCATTTATGGCGTCCTTTATGATATTAGAAAGTATAGTCTTAAATTGTGTCATTTTATCGCCACAAAATTCTTTTTCACAATCTTTTTTTAACGGAGTTTTTTCCCCGGATACCACAATCTGCTGGCGTATTTCCTTTAATGCTACATGATTCGCCTTTAACTGTTTGATCGAGCGGAATGTCTTCAGATCATCGTCCGTGTAAATTCGGTGCCCCATCGAATTTCGTGAGATATCAAGCCCTAATTCTTCTTCCCAATAGCGCAGCACATGCGGCTCTACTTCCATTACTTTTGCTGCTTCTGAAATCGTATAACATAATTGTACCGGTTCCTTCATAAAATAAAATCAGTCCTTTCCTTTAATGAATACTTGTCCCTTAGTTCAAGTATAACATTAAGAGAAAGGACTTCAAGTCTCTTCGTTCTATCTTTTAAAAAACCGTTTGACAAAAGTTTTGCGCCTTCGACACCGTTTTCCTTTTTTCTAGGATCTCAGGTCTAAGTTTGCAAATTTCGTCAATTCCGCCAGCCACTTCAACTGCACAGTACACGTCGGACCATTTCTCTGTTTTCCGATAATGATCTCGGTAATTCCCTTGCTGTCAGAATCTTTATTATAATACTCATCACGGTATATAAACATTACCACGTCAGCATCCTGCTCAATGGCTCCGGATTCACGAAGGTCGGAAAGCATCGGCCGCTTATCGTCACGTTTTTCCACCGCACGGCTCAGCTGCGACAGTGCAATAACCGGACAGTCGACCTCACGGGCAAGTGCTTTCAGCGAACGCGAAATGTCAGAGATCTCCTGCTGTCTCGATTCATTTTTATTTCCGCCCGAACCTGACATCAACTGTAAGTAGTCGATTATGATAAGTCCAAGATTTTTCTCAAGTTTCAATTTACGGCACTTGGAACGAAGTTCTGCAATACTGATCCCCGGAGTATCGTCAATTACCAACGCCGATTCTCCCAGGATTACGGTACTTTCCGTCAGATCCCGCCATTCCTGGTCTTCCAGCTGTCCCGTACGAATTTTCTGCGAATCCACATGGGAGTTCATGGAAATCAAACGTTTTGCCAGCTGCACGCGCGACATTTCCAGGCTGAAAATAACAGTTGTTATGTTGTTTTTAATTGCCACATTTTCCGCAATGTTCAATACAAACGCCGTTTTTCCCATAGACGGACGTGCCGCGATCAGAATCAGATCGGACTTCTGCAATCCGGCTGTGCGGGCATCCAGATCATAAAATCCGGTCGAAACTCCCGTCACCGCTCCGGCATTTTTCGCAGCACTCTGAATGCTGTCAAGAGTTTCCAATGCCACTTGGCGGATCGGCACAAAATCGCTGCTTGCGCGGTTCTGTACAACATCAAATACTTGTTTTTCTGTCTGTTCTAATATATCTTCCAGTTTTTCATTGTCCTGATAACATTCATTGGCGATGCCCTCTGTCACCCGGATCAACCGGCGCAGCACCGCTTTCTGACGTACAATTTCGGAATAATATTTTACATTGGCCGAGGTAGGAACAGCCGCAATGATATTACTGATAAATTCGACACTGCAAAGTTCTGCCGGCACATTCATCTCCTGCAGACGATTTTGAAGGGTAACCAGATCCACCGGTTTTCCTTCCTGATACAACGCCAGCATAGCATCGTAAAGGGTTCGGAACTGCGGATTGTAAAAATCATCCGATGTCAGAATTTCCGACGCTGTCAGAATAGCCTCCTGATCCATGATCATCGCTCCGATCACAGACTGCTCTGCTTCTGCACTGTGGGGAAGAATTTTTTTAATCACCTGTTCTTCCATGCTGTATTATTTCTCCTTTACTACCACTTTCAATTCTACCGTTACTTTCGGATGCAGTTTTACCGGTACATGAAAGGTTCCAATGCTCTTGATCGCATCTTTCAAATGCATCTTCTTTTTGTCCAATTCATAGCCAAGCTGTTCTTTTGCAGCTTCTGCAATTTCTTTCGTCGAAACAGAACCAAATACACGTCCGTCGGAACCGGTTTTGATCGCGAGCACAACTTCTTTCTTCTCCAGTTCTTTCGCCAGTTCTTTGGCTTCTTCCAGCCGCTCTGCTTCTAATTTATCATTGTTCTGCTTCTGCAGTTTCAGATCATTGAGGTTCTGTTTGGTCGCCTCAATGCCGAGGTTTTTCTTAAACAAAAGGTTTCTCGCGTAACCATCGTTTACATTGACTACTTCTCCCTTTTTTCCAAGCGATTTTACATCTTCTAATAAAATAACTTTCATCGTATTACCTCCATTTTTCTATATCAAATCTCCATCCTGCTGCATTTGCTGCAATGTCTGGCGTATGATCTCTGCCCCTTCTGCAAGTGTACAATTTTCCAGTTGCGTTCCGGCACTGTTAATATGTCCGCCTCCGCCGAGACGTTCCATAACAATCTGCACATTGAGCTCGTCGATGGATCTCGCACTGACGTACACTTTGCCTTCATATTCAGTAAGAACAAATGTCGCTTTGATCTTATCCACATCAAGAAGTTCATTGGCAATCTTCGCACCTACGATCGTCGGTGACTCGCAGCCGTTGGCATCACATTGCGCGATAGCATAATGTTCCATAAAAATTTCCGTATTCTGCACAGCCTGTGCACGGATCTTATATTCGTTGATATCACAGCGGAGCAATTTTCGAATTCGGCTGATATCTGCTCCACAGCGGCGTAAAAAAGCGACCGCTTCAAACGTACGAACGCCCGGTTTATTCAGGAAATTATTCGTATCGATCATAATTCCCGAATACATCACATCGGCCTCATACGATTTTAATTTTACTTCATCTCCAACGTACTGCAAAATCTCTGCTACCATCTCACATGCCGAAGAAGCATAGGATTCAATGTAGGACAATGTCGGATTCGGGAAAGATTCTCCCGACTGGCGGTGATGGTCAAGCACTACAAGGCTCGATGCCATCGTCACAAGTGCCGGCTCATCCGTATAGGAAGCGTGATTGACATCCACGATCACAAGCAGCGTTCCCTCGGTAAATATTTCCTTGGCCGTCTCTCCGCTGATAATAAAATCTTCCGGATAATCTCCATTTTCTAACAGCATATTGACAACCGGCCGCAATGAAGCAGACACTTTATTGATGACAATGTGTGCCCGTTTTCCGAGCGAATCCGCGATACGGTAAATACCGACAGCACTTCCCAGCGCATCTTCATCCGGCAGACTATGTCCCATAATGATGACCTGTTCTGCGACTTCGATCGATTCGCGGAGCGCATGTGCCTTTACTCTTGCCTTTACTCGTGTATTTTTCTCCTGCTGGCGGCTCTTTCCACCATAATACAACAGATTATCCTTTGTCTTAACGACAACCTGGTCCCCCCCTCTTGCAAGTGCCAGATCGATCGCCGTCCGGGAATATTCCTGACGTTTTTTATAGGTATCTCCCTGCGTACCGATTCCCATACTGATCGTAATCGAACTCTCCTCTCGGGAGTTGATCGTTCGAATATCGTCCAGAAGAGAAAATTTATCATTTTGCAGATATGACAGATATTTGTGCTTAAAAAGGAAAATGTACTTGTCTTTTTCCAATTTTTTCGTAATCGCATCAATCTTCATCATATATTTATTGATTTTTCGGTCAATCAACGCTGACAAAAGGGCTCGCCGCACCTCGTCCACCTGCTCCAGCGATTCATCGTAATTATCAATGTAAAGCAGTCCGACATCCAAACGCTGTTCATTGTTTTCCTTAATATAATGTACAATCTCCGTCTCATCGTAAATGAAGAACACATAAAAATTGTCCCCAAGTCCCATGGTTTCCGCTTTTTTTCCATTTTCTCCGGTGACTTTGTCCACATTCACTTTCTGAATAACCGCTTTATAAAAAATATCATCATTGTGAAAATGAATCTCGGAATTCTGCTCATAAGTCTTTGGATACGTATCCAGCGTAAGATTCGGAATCACGGAATCTACGGCAAATTTCCCTGATGTCTCTTCATTGCAGAACTGCTTAGCAAAATTTTTATTGTGCCACAGGCAATTTCCCGCATAATCCGCGATCAAAACCGGAATATCCAGATCATTCGCCAGGCGTTTGGTCGTATTATTGAAGCGGATCGCATACGTCACAATATCTTTCAACAACTGTCCCCGTTTATAATACAATAGCAAAAACGCAATGATCATATACAGAAGCACATAAATTGTCATAATCGCTCCCGCTTTTACATCCACAAAATAGATATGAACGTTCATCGCCAAAAGCAGCGGGGTCAATAAAAGCGGCCACCGCAAATACGAGCGAAGCGTTCCCTGAATTCGGTTGCCCTTCAATACTCTTCCTCCTTGCCTTGTCACCAAACGTAGTTTGATGACCTGCGCGTGCCTCAGCACGCTTCTTCTTTCTTTTGTCGCCAAACGCAGTTTGATGTTTGGCGACAATATACTAACGTAAATTATAGCACAATTCCATTTTTTTCGCAACAAAAATAAGCCCTCTGCAAAAGTTTCCTCTTGCAGAGAGCTTATCAAATTTCCAATTAGTCTAATGTGTATGGCATCAAGCTCACGTGACGGGCACGTTTGATAGCTACTGTCAAAGCACGCTGATGTTTTGCACATGTACCTGTGATACGACGAGGAAGGATCTTACCTCTCTCAGACATGTATCTTCTCAGTTTTGCAACATCTTTGTAGTCAATATAATCATGCTCTTTATCAGAACAGAATGCACATACTTTTTTTCTTCTACGAGGGCCTCTTCTTCTCATCGGAGAATCAGAACCATTTCCCTTGTTATAAGCCATTTGATTTACCTCCTTTTAGTTAAATGGTAAACCGTCTTCAATTCCGTCCGGAATATTCATGAAATCGTCATCTGCAGCCATAGCCGGTTCCGGAGCTCCACCGCCAAAATTGGATGCACCGCGGGATGCATTTGCATCTGCTGTACTCTTTCTCTCGGCAAACTCAATCTCATCTGCCATGATCTGAACGCTGTAAACACGCTCTCCATTTTTGTTGGTATAATTATCATTCTGCACGCGGCCGGTAAGTAGCATACGTGAACCCTGTTTAAAATATTTTTCAACGAATTCTGCCTGCTTTCCAAATGCTGTACAGTTAAAGAAGTCGGTATCGGTATCGCCCTGACGGCTAAATCTACGGTTTACTGCAATACTAAATCTAGCGATTGCTAACGAATTTTCACCTTGAGAATAACGAATCTCAGGGTCTCTCGTCAAATTACCCATTAAAATTACTTTATTCATGGAAGGATTCCTCCTTTTCTTATGCTTCCTGTTTTACGCATAAGTATCGAAGCACGTTGTCCATAATGCGAAGTCTCTGCTCGATTTCACCAGGTGTGTCTGGTTCTGAGTCGAACTGAATAAAGTAATAAAAGCCTTCATTCATCTTCTGAATTTCATAAGCAAGTTTTTTCTTGCCCCATTCATCGACGTTTGTA
>ERZ808240.282-NODE-282-length-69347-cov-3.974326_pt1 | contig 69347 bp, 81 predicted proteins | sample MGYA00521084_ERZ808240 | MGnify/ENA primary metagenome ERZ808240 (study PRJEB31516, sample SAMN03275571) | gut metagenome | biome: mammalia-associated habitat; material: feces | host: Papio cynocephalus | place: Kenya | collected 2012-08-06 ...
CTTTTTATTCTAATAAAAAATCTCTAAATCATTACACGGATACCTTTTTTACCTTACTCCATTTGCCAAAATAAAACACTCCATTTTTCTTCTTCACACAGCGAACACGCACATAATATTTCTTTCCACTCTTTTTGTTCGATATCACATAGCAATTCTTTTTCACTTTCTTTTTATGCGCTTTCTTAAACTTAGCATTTGCGCTCCACTGAACCTGATAGGAAACACCTTTCTTTTTCTTCCAGCGAAGCTGCACTCGTTTCCCTTTCTTGCTGCATTTCAAAATAGATGTTTTCGGAACAATCGGAGACTGAATCTTTGATGCCTTTGATACAAGCTGCGTAATTACAAAAGTTGTCATCGGTTTTGTCTCAGCCACTTCACTTTTCCCTTGTTTGGATGTATTTCTTTCCTGTGCGACAGGTGTAGTATTCGGTACTTCTGTCGATTCTGGCAATGGTGTAAAGGATGGTTTCTCTGTCGGTACCGGCGTCGGAGTCAACGTTGGCAATGGCGTCGGCTTTGGCGCCACAGTAAGATATACCTGCATACAGATGTTTCCCTTTTCATCCTGCTCATAACTACTCCAGTCATAATTATCGGAGTCTGCCGGACAAAAGAGCACCGGATACCAACCGGATTTATCTGCTTTCTGTGCCGGATTTTTCCATGTCACCGTCCCTGTTCCGGCAGGCTCAAGCGACAATGCACAGCCGGAAACCGTTTCGCCTTCTTTCCATTCCTTCGCTTTTATCGTCGGCAGTTTTCCTTTCACAGGACGCACGGTAATCGGAATTGAGCATGTAATTGTCTTTGTCTTCTCATCATACCCTGCCACCTTGCTCCAGTCATACCGAATGGTGTCTGCCGGACGAAATACAACACGGACACCTGAATTTTTAACCGATGGACGAACTTTCTCATCCTCCCAGAAGAAAATTCCATATTCGTTTTTCAGAAAACTAAGAGAAGAATTCGACAAATCCTCACCAAAGGAAAGATTGGAGCACGACGGCCACTCAAATTCCTCCATCTCTTTTGGCAGTGTTTCCACCAAAACTTCACTCTCCACAGTTTCATAACCTTTCCCATCCGGGATAAATAACATTGTGTACCCGCAGGTTCCAAGTTTCAATGGCTGGCTGCCATCTTTCCACTCAAAACTTCCTTTGATAATTTCTCCTGTTTTCGGATTTTTATATTTCCCATCAAGAAAGCGAATCTGATTCAAACGGTCACCATAGATTCCATGATTGCGGACAACCGGTGGTGCTGCCTGCTCCGGTTTCACCGATACAATATCAACGACCACAGTATCCGTAACCGACTGATAATTATTATCCAGCGGCGAAAACACGCCCGATATCTCATGTTTTCCAACATCATACTCTTTGGCATCCGTAGAAAAGGTAAACTCACCTGCCACCTTTTCACCGGTAACCGGACTTACATACGTCAAATCCGGATGAATTTTTGTTAAATTCTGACCGGCAAAAATCTGCACTTCTTTTTCATCCTGTCGTCTTGGGGCAACAGCATTTACCGTTACTTTCCCACTCTTTGTAAAGGATAAGGAATCATACGTCATCGGGTATTTCGGCACAAATACAATATCCTGATTGGATGTTCCTGATTGTGGAACTAAGTCTCCTTTCACAAACTGCCACGTTCCCTCAATCGGTACAGACCACTCAACTTTATCTTCAGGAATCTGTGCCTCTTTCAGTTTCTGACCGTATGAAATACTTTTTGCTTCGAAACAAACGGAACTGCTGTTTTTATTCACAGAATATGATTTTTTAATCACACGTCCATCTAACACCTGAACCCTTCCGGAACCATATAAAATTCCCTCCGATTTTTCCAAATCTACCGTTCCACCGCGAAGCTGTAACGTTCCATTCATTTGCAATCCTTTTTTGCCGATTGTCAAGGTAACACCATCTGGCACTACAAGAGTAGTATCCTTATTTATCGTATCATAATAGATAAAATCCGGGAAATCATAATGTACATCTTTTTCCAAAATAATTTCTCCACCACGTGATGAGCAACTCTGTAACGCTTCATCGAGATTACTTGTGTAACGCCCCTGCTGCCCCTTCGGTACATAATAAATCGTACTGCTTGAAGCCGCTTTCACCATTTCCTTTGGCATCGTGCCAAACACACACAGGCACACAAGCACCCATGCAATTGCCTGTTTCATTTTTAAATTCATAGACAGTCCTCCCTATCTTGTCTTTTTATGTCATGTAAATAGCTGCGATTCTCATTTACCAGATAAACAGATAAAATGAAATTAGATTCACCAGACACGCATCCTGCTGTCTGATAAAGCAAAAGCAGTGTCTCCCCTGCGCATGAGAAACACTGCTTTTTGCCGTTCCTTTCGAAAGGAACTTTATTGTATCACGTGATATTTTTCTCGTCAATGACTTTTTTTACAAATTATGGGCGTACAACGACCGGAATTTCGCTCTTTTTGAATACACCTCTGTCTCTTATTACAACATTATTATAAGTTGAACTGCTCTCCATTGTCTTACCATTTCCAATGTAAATTGCAATGTGATATATTCGCTTATACCGTCCGTTTCTTCTTGCCTTCGAGCCACCAAAGCAAATCAAATCTCCCGGTCTCATTTTCTTTTCAGAATATGTTTTCTTCGCCTTAATGCGCTTTCCTTTTCTCACATAATAGTGGCCGATGTCCGCCGCCACAGGCGCCCAATTTGTTTTGCAGACAAGGTATCTTCCTACCGCACGATAAGTCCGGTAAACAAAAGAGGAACAGTCATAATAGTTTTTATCCATCCGTCTTGCCTGACTGTACTTTTTCTTTCCTATCTGTTTATAACCATACCGCATCGCCCGGACAGCCGTTTTCGTGCTTACTGCCAGATAATAATTTACTGTCTTCCCATCAACCTCACAAGAAATCACAGCACTTCCATATTTTTTCGTTGTAACCTTTCCTGAAGCTGTCACAACAGCAACCTTTACATCGGACGAACGAAAGACCGGACGGCTTTCTGCATTCAAACCAGTCACCTTGACCGTCAGCTTTTTCTTTTTCTGATAAAAACCATATGTCTTTTTTATTTTAGGGTTTGTAACCGTAATCACACATTCTGTCTGAACGCCATCCACCTGTGCTACTACAGTAGTAGAACCTACTTTTTTCGCCTTAACTACAACACCTGCCTGATTATAGGAAACAATCGAAACAATAGAAGTATCCCTTGTCTGATAAACAACCGGATTTCCTGCAACAGATTCTAACAAAAGTGTTGTCTGACAGCCTTTCGCCAAATTCTGTTTTTGAATTGTAAATTTCGGCTGCAAAATTTCAACGCCAAGAACAAAGGAATACACACCGCCGTACGAATCCGTAACCGTAACAGAAAATTCTGCAAAGCCTGCGCGAACCGGCGTGATAATTCCCTCCTGTGTAACTGTCGCCACTTCCGGCGTTCTTGCCTGCCACACACACGTCATCGATTCAAACTGCGGTATCGGCAGCTGAAAAGAGCCACCTCCCAAAGGATGCGCCGCAAAAGACTGTCTGTTAAAACTCAAATCCGAAAGAATCTCATTTTTCTTTACTTCAATTTCTGCATAGTCAACTGTCTCCGTCTTCGTTTTCACGGAAATTGTAACCGTACCTGCGCCAATCGTTGTAACAACTTTCTTTGGCGATATCTCAATTACATTCTCCTTGCTTAAAACTACTTCCCCTTCCGGCAAATCCGCAAGAGTAATCTTTTGTCCTAAATAGAGACAAATCTTTTCTATCTTTTGTGTCGTATCCTTTGCCTGCACGTAATTCGTCTGACTCACTCCGGCAAATGCCAGTGCAAACAGAAGAAATAACAGTGCAAAATACCTTTTGCTGCTTCTCATTTCCTCTCACCTTCCATTGTAAATTTTTATATTTTTATCTTTCCTTAAATCACAGAATAAAGACTACACGATAGCAGAATCTTCTGTCATCGTGCAGTCTTACTATAAAACCACACTGTGTCATTTTTATTTCACTTCAATTTTTTCTTTACCGCCCATATATGGTTGTAATGCTTTCGGAATTTTAACCGAACCATCCTCACATAAGTTGTTTTCTAAGAACGCAATCAACATACGTGGAGGTGCAACAACCGTATTATTTAAGGTGTGGGCAAAATATTTGCCACCTTCACCGACAACGCGAATCTTCAGACGACGTGCCTGTGCATCCCCTAAATTCGAGCAGCTTCCCACCTCAAAATATTTCTTCTGACGTGGAGACCATGCCTCTACATCAATCGATTTTACCTTCAAATCTGCCAAATCACCGGAACAGCACTCTAACGTACGTACCGGAATATCCAGTGTACGGAATAAATCAACGGTGTTCTGCCACAATTTATCAAACCACATTTTACTGTCTTCCGGTTTGCAGACAACAATCATCTCCTGCTTTTCAAACTGATGGATTCGGTAAACACCGCGTTCCTCAATTCCGTGAGCACCTTTCTCCTTCCGGAAACATGGAGAATAACTGGTCAAAGTTTTTGGCAGTTGTTCTTCCGGAATAATTTTATTAATAAACTTACCAATCATAGAATGTTCACTCGTACCAATCAAATACAAATCTTCACCCTCGATTTTGTACATCATCGCATCCATTTCATCAAATGACATAACGCCTGTTACAACATTTGAACGAATCATAAATGGCGGTACACAGTAGGTGAATCCGCGGTCAATCATAAAATCTCTAGCATAGGAAATAACTGCGGAATGAAGTCTTGCAATATCGCCCATCAGATAATAGAATCCATTTCCTGCCACGTCACGTGCCGAATCCAAATCCAGTCCATCAAACGATTCCATAATCTGTGCATGATATGGGATTTCAAAATCCGGAACTACCGGTTCACCAAACTTCTCAATTTCCACATTTTCAGTGTCATCTTTGCCAATCGGAACACTCGGATCAATGATGTTTGGAATTACCATCATGCGCTTATTCAATTCTTCCGCAATTTCTGCTTCTCTTGCTTCTAAATCAGAAAGCTCTTTGGCATAACCGGCAACCTCTGCCTTCATTGCCTCTGCTTCTTCTTTTTTGCCCTGACCCATCAGCGCACCAATCATCTTTGAATTTTTCTTACGAAGAGCACGAAGGTCATCTGCCTTCTGCTGTGTCTCGCGGCGCTCTTTATCAAGTGCAATCACTTCATCCACGAGTGGCAGTTTGTGCTCCTGAAATTTATTTTTAATGTTTTGCTTTACAACATCAGGATTTTCTCTTACAAATTTGATATCTAACATAATTTTCTTCCTTCCATGTCTTTCTCACCGGTCATCCTGTCCTGCCGGCATTTTTCTACGGAAAATTATACACCACTTTTTTCTTCCTTGCAATGCTTTTCCACCCATTTTCCACGCACCAAAACAATTCCAACCGGCAGTAAAATCAAACTAATTAACTGCGAGGTGGAAAAAATACTGATACTTCCTCTGATTTTATCCCCGCGAAGCATCTCTAACAAAAATCTGGCAATAGAATAATAAATCAAATAAATTCCCATCAACCGTCCATTTCTTAAATCCTTTTTCTTCATAAGGTAAAATAAAATACCACACAAAATAAAATTCATAAGTGCCTCTAAAAGCTGCACCGGAAAACGCGGCACCTGACTTAACTGCGGGACAGCCTCATTATACGGAAACTGTATAGCAAAAGGACCATGGTATTCAATGCCATAACAGCACCCGGAACAAAAACATCCGATTCTTCCGATACCATGAACAAATGGAATCAATGGTGCAAACACATCCATATACGGAATATAGGATAAATGATACTGTTTGCAATAACAAAAGATTCCCAAAAAGGCACCAATCAGGCCACCATAAAAAACAAGTCCGCCAAACAAATAATTCATTAAAAATATAAGTGTCTGCATGAAATTTTTATCGAAACCAGCCGCGACAGCATCCCACTTCTGTATCAGACTCGGAAGTCTTGTCAGACAATATAACAGCTTAGAGCCGATAAGAATACCAATTGCTGCATAAATGGCACCGTACAGAACATCCTCTTTGGCTAGACGATAGCGCCCTGCTATTTTTCTCGCAATTACAATAGCTATAAAAAAACCAATAAAAAAAATTGTGCTATAAGTTGGAATATCTACAAATCCTAAATGAATCGATGGAAACATTTTCTCCTCCTTAGAAAAAAGGCTGCTGCCTAAGCAGCAACCTTCTTTATTTTGGTATATGTTCTCTTAGTTGTAAGAATCTGCCAAGTCGTTCAATGCATTGCTCAAGTCATTTAAACTATCTGCTGCATCATTAACATCGCTGCTTACTAAGCAGGAACCACCAACGCATCCATAACAAGTATAAGTTGTACTTGTGCTGCTAGATTCTACAGCACCACAGATTGAACATCCTACTGCAAAAATAACAGCAAAGATAATACCAATCAAACCACAGACAAAACCAGCCTGACCTTTTGTGCCTCCTGTCTGTTTTTTGGCATTAATACCAAGAATAACTGCTACGACACCTAAAATCAAAGCAATTGCGGCACCAATTACACCAAAGGTAATTCCTCCGATGACAGCGATTACCAAACTCACAATACCAAGAATGGTAGAAGCTGTTGCTGTTCCATTTTTCTGTTCCATAAAAAACATCCTCCTTTCTGAATTTTTCATCCCATAAAACTCCCTATAACATTTTATATTTTACCTTACCATTATATACCAGTCAACAAAAACATTGACAAAAAAACCGCCAATTTGACATTTTTCTGCATATCTGCTATTATTTTTAAAGACAAGAGCGTCTCTACTAAGGGGCGCTTTTTGTTTTTTTGGAGGTTTGCCGCACAGCAGACAGCCATATATTATATCGAATAGAGGAGGTCATTTATGGAAACACTTGGAAACATTTTACAGACAGTAGACGATTTTGTATGGGGGCCCGCCATGCTTGTGCTTTTGGTGGGAACGGGTATTTTTCTTACTATCCGCACTCGTTTCTTAGGAATTCGCAATTTGGGATATGCCTTAAAAAGCGGATTAGGAAAAGAGGCGCGCACAACTCACCGTGGAGAGGGGGATATTTCTCCTTTTTCTGCTTTAACAACAGCTCTTGCCGCAACAATCGGAACCGGAAACATTGTCGGTGTGGCAACTGCCATGGTAGCAGGTGGTCCGGGTGCTTTAGTCTGGATGTGGCTGTCTGCCTTTTTCGGTCTTACATCAAAATTCAGCGAATGTATGCTTGCGATTAAATACCGAGAAGCAAATGCAGCCGGAGAAATGTCCGGCGGTCCGATGTATACAATGAAAAAGGCTTTTAAACATAAAAAATTCGGTGCCGTTTTGGGCTGGCTGTTTGCACTGTTTGCCGTTATTGCCTCATTTGGTATCGGAAATCTGACACAGGCAAACTCGATTTCTACCGCCATCGAAGATACATTCGGAGTTTCGACATGGATTGTTGGTATTATAATTACGGTTCTCGCTCTGGTTATTATTGTCGGCGGAATCAAATCCATTTCCAAAGTCTCTCAGGTTGTCGTGCCTTTGATGGCTGTCTTTTACATCATTGCCGGTCTGATTGTAATTGTTATTAACTGGCATAATCTGCCTGCCGGAGTCTCTATGATCTTCAAAATGGCATTTAGTCCTGAAGCAGTCGGTGGCGGTTTATGTGGAAGTATCACGGCTGCCATGATGAACGCCATTCGTTTTGGTGTTGCACGCGGTGTATTTTCAAATGAAGCCGGTATGGGTTCGGCCGCGATTACTGCCGCTGCCGCCACGACCGATGATCCGGTTCGCCAAGGATATATTAATATGACCGGAACTTTCTGGGATACCATCATCGTCTGCACCATTACCGGACTTTGTATTGCAAGTTCCGGTATGCTTGGACAGACCTCTTCCACGCCGGCAGCAACCGGTTCCTACGTGATTGAAAGCAGTTCTTTATGTTTAACTGCCAAGGAAGCAAAAACAAATTATACGGTAGATAAAGAAAAAAATACCGCTGGTAATTTTATTTACACATTAACCGCAAAGGATGGAGAAAAAAAGGGAAGTCAGATTGTTTTAACGCCAAAAGAAGATGCTCTTTCCTCCCTTACTTTGACCGGCACCTATGAAGATGGTGACCACAACGAATACACATTCCAAAAGGATGGGACATACGAATACCACGAACTTTTAACGGGAGCCGCACTGACAATTGCTTCCTTTGAAAGTGCACTGGGAACACCCGGCGGATGGCTTGTCTGCATCGGCATCGCCTTGTTTGCGTTCTCCACCATCCTCGGCTGGGAATATCATGGTGAAAAAGCGTTTGAATACTTATTTAAATCACATAAATACAATATGATTTACCGCATTGTATTTTCCTTAATCGTGTATGTAGGTGCTACCACAGCATTAAATATTGTATGGAACTTTTCAGACATTGCAAATGCCCTTATGGCAATTCCTAACTTAATCTGTCTTTTAGCTTTAAGCGGTGTAATTGCAAAAGATATGCAGAAATTCCAGCAGACCATCAAGGCAGAAAAAGCAAAATAAATTTTCCTATGTTTATAGAAAAGAAGCAGTTTCGGACAATCCCGTTGCTGCTTCTTTTTCATCCCATTATTGATTGTTATTGTTTCCCGTCACATCATCAACGGCGTCATCTACACCGTCAATTACGTCGTTTACACCGTCAGCTGCGTCATCCACGCCGTCTTTTACATCATCCGATAAATCGTTGTCATCGTTTTTGTTGTCATCCGTCGCATTTGGCGTTGCTGTGTTATCGTTTTCATTTGTTGGTGTCTGTGTCGCTTCATTTGTTGCTTCCGGGGAAGCGGATGGGTCCGTTGCGCTGTTATTTTTATTGCCGCATCCGGTTACCATAGCGGACAAACAAACAACAAGCATCGCAAAAACTACTATTTTTTTCATTGAAATATCCTCACTTTCTACAAAAAAATCGTTTCTTACAATGCTATTGTGACCCATTTTATTGTTTTTATTCGTTTGTTTTTATTTGAAAAATTTTTCAATTTCTTCCGGTTTATCGACAATATAATCGGCACCATGTTCTTCCAAAAAAGTTCTTCCCCGAAATCCCCAGCTCACGCCAATGCAGTCCATTTCACTGGCTTTTGCCGTCGCTAAATCAACATCTGAATCACCAATATAAACAGCGTTTTTCTTATCACACCGCAATTCTTTCAACGCCTTATGAACCATATCCGGTGCCGGCTTTTTGCGGATTCCCATTTCTTCCATTTCTCCGAGTGCCACATCCAGTAAATTAGGAAAATAAACCGGCATCAGCTCTTTTACCGCAAAATCCGCCTTATTTGATACAACCGCCATTTTCACACCCTTTTTCTTTAAATTTTGAAGAAGCGTAAGAACCCCCGGATACGGTGCTGTTTTGTCATGACAGTGCTCTGCATAATATTCTTTAAAATCAGAAAGTGCCTGCTCAAATACCGGATTATCCTTACCGGAGGGAACCGCGCGCTCCATTAACTTTACAATTCCATTTCCCACATACTGGCACACCTGTGCAATCGTGCACAGTGGCATTTTATTTTTCCCCAGTGAATAATTCACGGCATCTGCTAAATCTTCCAATGTATTTAATAACGTTCCATCCAAATCAAAAACTGCTGTCTGATATGTCATATTCTTTCATCCTTTCTGTATTCGCTCCAAATTACGCACATTGTACCACTCTCTTTTGGTTTGTGCAAGTTGACATTTGCCCGGCTAAATGCTAACATAAATATAATTGTTCAAATTCGATTTTGAGCACTTACATTTGATGTACGAATTTATTTTTGGAGGAAATGACAATTATGAAACTAGACAAATTAGTAGGCGAACGCTTCAAAGAAAAACCAAGCGATTGCGTCATTGAAAGTCATGCACTGATGATGCGCGGCGGCTATATGAAAGATGTAGCCAAGGGAATTTACTCACAATTCACCCCATTAAAGCGCATTTGCCAGAAAATAGAGGCGATTATCCGTGAGGAAATGGATGCCATTGACGGACAGGAAGTTTTGTTCCCGGTTGCTCTTCCGGCATCTTTGTGGGATGAGTCCGGACGTTATGAAAGTGTCGGCAGCGAGCTTTTACGTTTTACCGACCGTAACGGCTCAAAAATGGTCTTAGGAATGACTCATGAGGAAGCTGCTGTTCAGCTTGTCCGCGATTACGCAAAAAGTTATAACAGTTATCCTTTTATGATTTATCAGATTCAGACTAAATTCCGTGATGAAGCACGTCCGCGTGCCGGTTTAATCCGTGTCCGCGAATTTACTATGAAAGATGCTTATTCTTTCCACACTTCACAGGAAGACTTAGAGCGTTATTACCAGATTTGTTATGATGCTTATAACCGCATTTTTGCACGTGCCGGTATTCCGGAAGTAGTTACGGTTGCCTCCGACTCCGGTATGATGGGCGGAAGTCTTTCCCATGAATATATGCTCTTAACACCAATTGGAGAAGATTCGATTGCCATCTGCTCCGATTGTGATTACCGTGCGAATATGGAAGCTGCTGAATCAGTTATTGAAAATACGAAAGATGCAGCCGATGAACCACTGACAAAAGTTCACACACCTAACATTCACACCATTGAAGAAATTTGTGATTTTCTTCATTCTCCATTGGAGAAATCATGTAAAGCTGTTGTTTACCAGAAAAATATGACAGACGATTTTGTTGTTATTTTCATCCGCGGTGATTTGGATGTAAATGAAACCAAACTGACAAACTATCTCGGCGAAGAAGTTCATCCGGCTGTAATTACAAGTGACTGTGGTCTGAATGCCGGCTACATCGGTCCGGTAAATCTTACCGTAAATGGCAGTTACACCGTGCTTTATGATAAATCACTTCAGGGAACAAATAATTTGTCCTGCGGTGCCAACGAAGAAGAATATCATTACACGGGACTCTGCATGGAGCGTGATGTTGCCAATGCCGAATATGTGGATTTAGCAAAAATCGTTGATGGCGGCATCTGCCCACACTGTGGCAAAAAGACCATCCACATTTCCCGTGGTATTGAAGTAGGAAACATCTTCCAGCTCGGAACCAAATATACAAAATCGATGAATATGCAGTATTTGGATGCAGATGGTGAATCCCATTATCCAATTATGGGCTGTTATGGTATTGGCGTTGGACGTCTTGCTGCTTCTGTCTGTGAAGCACATCACGATGACTACGGTCCGGTATGGCCGATTACCATTGCCCCATGGCAGGTTCACCTGTGTTGTCTGCGTGCAGACGATGCCGAAGCAAAAGCTTTTGCTGATGAATTATATGCAAGCCTGCAAAAAGAACATATTGAAGTTATTTATGATGACCGAAACGTCCGTCCGGGTGTTATGTTCTCTGACGCTGATTTACTTGGTGTTCCAATCCGTCTTGTAGTCAGCCCAAGAAACATGAAAGAATCCGTTGTCGAACTCTCAAGTCGTGATAAATCTGTACAGGATAAAGTCGCACTTACTGATGTTGTACCAGCAGTAAAAGAATTGATTGCTAAGATGACAAAAGAAATTGAATCAAAATAAACAAAAAATGAAGCCGGTCTGCGAAAAAGCAAGCCGGCTTTTTTTCATAATAAATTCATTTATTCTCCACGAATCTGTGCTACAAAATACTCCTCTGCTTCTCCCTTTGTCATTTCAAAAGGAATTGCTAACTCACCAAACAAATTTTCCTCTGCCATATGCAGATAACGCTCATCACTTGTTGTTGCCTTCTTACCTTTTTGTAATCTTGCCTGATTTCTCTGATAAGACGTCTTAATCAGTTTAACCCACTGTCTGCTGTCACAGGAACGCAGTGCCTCTTTGTACACTTCCTCCCGCTTCTTATCGTTCTCTACCCAGAGTGTCTCAATTTCATCCCACTCTTTTAATAATGTCTCTGCTTCTTTTTTCGTCATAACCGGACGCGTTACTACTCTCTTTCCGTCCGTTGGTACAAACAGTTTACTGCCCGAAGTATAAATCGGAACCAGCGTATAATACGTGCGCTGTGGGGCACCACCTATGCCATCCATATTTTGAATCGATTCTACCCGGCAGACTCCACTATTCCCATGTACCACATAGTCTCCTATTTCAAACAAGTCTATCCATCCTTTCTGCCGACTGCGCCGCGACTATAATAGGCGCTTATATTTTCTGTCTACACTATTAGTATACCACTTTTTTGATGTTATCGTAAGATTTTTTTTAATTTCTTTTCGATATTCGTTTGAGGCAAGTGTTTGATGGTTGTTTTTTAGGGTCCATAAATTAATAAGAAAAGTTTGTGTTTCGTGGGCGCTCCCGCTAAACAAACGCGTAAGGGTATCGGCATGCCAACCACGCATGCCAGATACCCACGTGTTTGTACCCACTCATCACAAATCTTTTCTTATTAATTTACTGGAATCCTAAAAGATTAGCGTCAAACACTTGGCGCAAACTTCCCACCAAAAATTAGTTAAACATTAGGACGTTTTGTTGGCATATTCCTCCTTTCTCTTTTACAGAAGCACAGTCGAACAATACAGTTAAAATAGAAAAAAAGAAATTCAATTGGTGAGAGACTATAATGTGAAACATTATCCTGTCTCGAGACAAATGAATTTCTTTTTTTCTATTTTATAACTATATTAATTCGACGCTGCGCACATAAAGCTGATTTCTGCTTCTGCTGCTAATTTACCATCTACTGTGGCAACTGCTTTGCCAATGCCCATTGGGCCTTTGCATTTAATAATTTCTGTCTCTAAACGCAGACGGTCGCCCGGAATTACCTGCTTTCTAAATTTGGCATTTTTGATTCCGCCAAAGAAGGCAAGTTTTCCTTTGTTTTCCGGAAGGCTTAATACAGCAATCGCACCAACCTGAGCCAGTGCCTCAATGATTAACACACCCGGCATTACCGGCTGCTGTGGAAAATGGCCCTGGAAAAATGGCTCGTTCATCGTTACATTTTTATATCCTACCGCTCTTACTCCCGGCTCCATCTCTTCGACGCAGTCAACCAAGAGGAACGGATAACGGTGTGGGATAATCTTTTGAATATCATTGATATCTAATAACATTTCGTTCTTCCCTTCCGCTTTTTATTCTGCAAATGCCTTGAAAATCAATACAGCATTGTGTCCACCAAATCCAAGAGAGTTACTCAGTGCTACATCAACTTTTGTCTCAACGGCTTCTTTCGGACAATCCAAATCACATTCCGGATCCTGATTTACAAGACCAATATTGGCATGTACATAGTTTTCCATAATAGATTTCACACAAGTAATTGCCTCAACACCACCGGCAGCACCAAGCAGATGTCCTACCATGGATTTTGTTGAATTAACTTTACACTGGTAAGCAGCATCTCCCATCGCAAGTTTAATTGCTTTGGTCTCGAATGCATCATTCATATGTGTGCTGGTTCCGTGTGCATTGATATAATCAATATCTTCCGGTTTGATGCCCGCATCTTTAATTGCAAACTCAATTGCTTTTGCATCGCCGCTTCCGTCGTCAATCGGTGCTGTCAGATGATGTGCATCACTCGTTGCACCATAACCAACAACTTCTGCGTAAATATGAGCACCACGTGCTTTGGCATGCTCTAATTCTTCAAGAACTAAAATACCGGCACCTTCACCCATAACAAATCCACCACGGTCTACATCAAACGGAATCGAAGCTCTTTTCGGGTCATCTGTTGTATTCAACGCATTCAATCCGGTAAATCCGGCAACACCAAGCTCGGTAATCGCACCTTCTGAACCACCGGCAACCATAACATCTGCCTCACCATACTGAATGGAGCGGAATCCCTCACCGATACAGTGAGTACCTGTTGCACAAGCTGTTACTACGTTGATATTTTTACCTTTTAATCCAAACTGAATTGAAATGTTTCCAGCTGCCATATTGGAAATGAGCATCGGAATCATAAGTGGAGCTACACGGTTTGGTCCCTTTGTCAAAATTTTCTCATAGTTTCTCTGCACACACTGAAGACTTCCGGTTCCACAACCAACGCTGCATCCTACCATAAATGGGTCTTCTTTTTCCATATCCAGTCCGCTGTCTTCGAGTGCTTCTTTTGCAGCTACAACCGCATACTGTGCAAAGTCTTCCATACGGCGGGCGGATTTTTTATCCATTGCAATCGTCGGATCAAAATCTTTAACCTCTGCAGCCAAATGTGCTTTGTAATCGGTTGTGTCAAACTTCGTAATTGGTCCGATTCCAACGGTTCCTTTTTTTACATTTTCCCAAAAATCTTTCACATTATTTCCGATTGGGGTTACTGCACCCATACCGGTAACTACAACTCGTCTACTCATTCTTTCCTCCATTCATTTTGTTACATCGCAATACCGCCATCGACACACAATACCTGTCCGGTAATGTATTTCGCACGGTCAGATGCTAAAAATACAACTGCTTCCGCTACGTCTTCTACCGTACCAAAGGCACCAAGCGGAATCGTTTTACATGCTTCTTCTTTTACCGCATCCGAAAGCTTGTCCGTCATCTCTGTCGCGATAAATCCGGGTGCTACTGCATTTACTGTGATACCACGGGATGACAATTCCTTTGCTGTCGCTTTGGTAAGACCGATTACACCAGCCTTGGAAGCGGAATAATTTGCCTGTCCCATATTACCGATAATACCGGATACGGAAGCCATATTAATAATGCGTCCCTGACGCTGTTTCATCATCGGACGTGTCACAAATTTAATGCCATTGAATACACCGGCAAGATTTGTCTGGATTACATCCTGAAATTCCTCTTCTGACATTTTCATAATCAGATTATCTCTTGTAATTCCGGCATTATTTACTAAAATATCAATTCTTCCATATTCTTTTACTACGCCGCAAAAAAATTCTTTTGCCTGCTCAAAATCGCTGACATTGCACTGAATGGCTTTTGCTTTTCCGCCATCTTTTTCAATCTCAGAAACAACCTCGTCGGCGCGCTCTTTGGAACCATTGTAATTAACAATTACCGTTGCACCTTCGCGGGCAAGCGCTTTTGCAGTTGCTCTTCCGATTCCTCTGCTGGCACCGGTAACGACTGCTATTTTGTCCTGTAATAACATACTGCCTCTCTTTCATAAAGCACTATTTGAGTGCTTCTACAACCTTGTCTATATCTTCCATTGTTGCCACATTATATGTAGTCAGTTCCTTGCCAATGGCTTTGGCTATTTTTTTATTAAATCCTGCCAATGTTCTTCCCGGTCCAATCTCGATAAAAGTATCAACACCGTTTTCTACCATTTTTTCCACTGACTGCTGCCAGCGTACCGAATGGCTGACCTGACTTACAAGACGAGGCAGAATGTCTGCCTGCTCTGTAATATAGGAAGCGTCTACATTTGCCACATAAGGAATCTGCGGTTTTTCAATCGTAAGTTCTTTTAATACGGCCTCTAATTTTTCACCGGCTCCTGCAAGAAGGCTTGAGTGAAATGGTCCGCTTACATTTAAAAGAACGGCTCTTTTTGCTCCGGCTTCTTTTAATTTGTCTGCTGCCTGTTTTACCTGTTCAGTCTCTCCGGAAATTACAATCTGTCCCGGACAGTTATAGTTTGCGACCTGAACTTTGTCAAACTCTTCAATATTTTTATCAATCTCTGCGGCGTCCATACCAAGAATCGCTGCCATACCGCCTTCTCCGGCCGGCACTTCTTCCTGCATGAAAATACCACGTTTGCGAACTGCTTTTGCAGCATCTACAAAATTCATAGAACCTGCTGCTACTAACGCACAGTATTCACCAAGGCTAAGTCCGGCTGCCACATCCGCCTTTACACCTCTGGTTTTCAATTCTTCCATAATTGCCACACTAGTTGTAAGAAGACATACCTGCGTAAATTCTGTAATATTAATGTCATTGTTTTCTTCAAAGCAAAGTGCTTTCAAGTCCAAATCAACTGCCTTAGATGCCTGTTCAAACACATCTTTTGCCACTGCCGAATTTTCATAAACATTTTGTCCCATTCCTACCACCTGTGCTCCCTGTCCGGGGAAGACAAATGCAATTTTACCCATAGTTCTATCCTAGCCTTTCTGTCGTCATTCTCTCATCATTGGTGCATATACATTGCACTCTAAAACATTGACACCAAGAGAAGCGGACTATGTCTAACTTTCTTGGTGTCAATCTTGACCTGTTTATCAGGTTATGTGCAATTGTTTTACTCTACACCTTTGCTCTTTAAGAAATTAATTACGTCGCCTACTGTGTTGATGCTTTCCAAATCATCCGTAGGAATCTCAACATCATACTCCTCTTCAAGAGCCATGATCAATTCATAGAGATCAAGAGAATCTGCTCCCAAATCATCTTTGAAAGAAGATGCTTCTGTGATGCTGTCTGCATCTACGCTCAACTGATCTGCGATAAGTTCCTGCATTTTTTCTAACATAATACGATTTCTCCTTTTTACTTAAATTCTTTTTTTATTCGTTCAAAATTACACTTTGAATCACCATGTATTGTAGCGTATCCACATACGTTTGTCAAGATTTTTCCATTTATATAAACTGGAGTACAAAACAAACCACGGCTGCCAGAGTAAGCAGCACATAAAAAACGATTGCTTTCTTCCTCTCCGGATAGGCTTTCAGGGCATTTAAAACAAACAGCACAATAACAATTCCAAGTTCTGTTTTTAACATCCAGCCCTTATTCATCCCCATGCTCGCATCGATAATGATAAAGATTAACAATAGGGCGGTCAGTATACTTTGTAAAATCATGAGCACTTTTTCTTTCTGTCTCATAAGTCCCCATGCGCCCGCCATATCCTGCGAAAATTTTCTATCTGCCATTTATTTTCTCCTTTCCTATAGAAAATGCCTGCATCCACTTTATTTGTAAATGCAGGCAATTCCGTAGTATTATACAAAATAGTATAGTGTAAATTTTAAAAAAGGAAGCTTCGAAAGGGACTTGAACCCTCGACCCCTTCATTACGAGTGAAGTGCTCTACCGACTGAGCTATCGAAGCACACGGTGTATAACCGACAGAATATATAATACACATTCCTAATTTTTTTGTCAAGTAATTCATTCATACTTTTGGTCATTTTTTCAAATAAACAGGGACACCACCGGCACATAAAAAGCAAGTCCTGCCCTCATGCACCGGTAGTGCTCTCCTAATCCTAATACCTTACATTACTTTGTAAGCAGCATCATAATCTCATTGCTTCGATTAATAAACTCTGTCATCTTATCTGCCTGCAATGGCTGGTGGCTAATCATCGCTAAGTCATAAAGCTGTTTGCAGAACATATCGCTGTGCTCGCCGTCTTTGTTCGCCAGCAGATACTGAACCAAATCGTTGTTTGCATTCAGAACAAGCGTCTGTCCGACATCCGGCAGTTCCATGCCTCCCATGCCATTTGCGGAATACATCTTCATCATATCCTGCATTCTTCTTGCCTCTTCAGACAAGGTAATCATAGAAGAAACTTTATCATTTTTCAATTTCTCCACTTTAACCTCTAACTGGTCTTTTCCGGTTGCTTTGCGGAACAACTCTTTCAAAGTCTCGGTATCTTCTTTCAGTTTTTCCTCATCGCCTTCTTCTTTGAAAGCATCCGTCAAATCTGCATCAATTCTCTGGAATTTCACATCATCATCGCCGGCTTCCAATGCCGATACAAATGGCTGGTCAATATTATGAAGAAGAACAACCGCATTCATATCCTGCTCACGGAACATCTTCACATACTGGCTCTGCTGCTGCAAATCGGTGACATAATAAACAATCTTCTTTGGTGCCTCTGTCTCTTCTGAAGATTTCTCATCCTCTTTGCCTTCTTCGACCACTTCTACCTCTACTTCCGGCTCCGGAATTGTCTCCAAATATTCTTTTAATGTGCTGTATTTGTCATCCAAATCCTTGAACAAAACATAATCTTTAATTTTCTCTTTAAATTTCTCGTCCTTTAAGCAGCCAAATTTGATAAATGGACTGATATCATCCCAGTATTTTTCGTAATTCTCGCGGTCTGTTTTGCACATACCGGAAAGTTTATCTGCCACTTTTTTCGTAATATAATCCGAAATCTTCTTTACAAAACCATCATTCTGCAAAGCACTACGGCTTACATTCAATGGCAGATCCGGACAGTCAATAACACCCTTTAACAACATCAAAAATTCCGGAATTACTTCCTTAATATTATCTGCAATAAATACTTGGTTGTTATATAACTTAATCATGCCCTCAACATTCTCATACTCCAAGTTTACTTTCGGGAAGTACAAGATACCTTTTAAGTTAAACGGATAATCCATATTCAAATGAATCCAGAACAACGGCTCACGGTAATCGTTAAATACTTTGCGGTAAAATGTCTTGTATTCCTCTTCGGTACACTCATTTGGATGTTTTGCCCAAAGTGGGTGCGTATCACTAATGGATACCGGGCGTTTCAAAATTTTGGCCTTTTTAACCGGCTCTTTTGCTTCTTCGCCCTCTTTTTTGTCATCCTCTTTTGGCTCTTCCACAATTTCCTCAATAACCGTATCTTCCTCTGTCACTTCTTCACTCGGAATTGTCTCATACTCCGGCTCAGCATTTGCCTTTGTAAGGAAAATTTCAACCGGCATAAAGGAACAATATTTATCAAGCACTTCACGAACACGGTATTCGTTGGCAAATTCGTAACTGTCCTCATTTAAATGCAGAATAATCTGGGTACCTACTGTATCTTTATCGGATGGTCCCATCTCGAACGTCAAACCGCCGTCAGACTCCCAATGGACCGCTTCGGAACCTTCTTTATAAGAAAGGGTATGAATCTCTGCTGAGTCCGCTACCATAAATACAGAGTAAAAACCAAGACCAAAATGTCCGATAATCTGCTCCTCATTTGCTTTATCTTTGTATTTCTCCAAGAAATCAGCAGCACCGGAAAAAGCAATCTGATTGATATACTCTTTCACTTCATCTGCAGTCATACCAAGTCCATTATCGGTAAAGGTAATCGTTTTATCTTCCGGATTTACTTCCACGTCGATTTTTGCTTTATAATTATCCGGCAGGGAAGTCTCGCTCATAAGATCTAACTTCTTCAATTTGGTAATTGCATCACAAGCATTACTTACAACCTCACGGATAAAAATATCATGGTCTGAATACAGCCATTTCTTAATAATCGGGAATATGTTTTCTGAATTAATCGCTAAATTTCCTTGTTCATTCGTCATGTTATCAACCTCCAATTAGTAATTCAATCTTGTTCTAACAGATATGATAACGCTGCCACAATCGAATGTCAAGAAAAATTTAGCACTCATTCAAGTCGACTGCTAACAGGTCTTGTTTTCTTTCTTATATTCCCTCAAACCTACCATTTTACGTCGTTTCTTCACTCCCACTTTTTTGCCTGATTTCTCATAATTTCTCATTTTACTTCATAATTTTCTATATTTTGAAGTAAAAAATGAAGTAAAATATCAAACGATCAGGCGAATGTTTTCTGTTTTTTTCATTTCCTCCCTGCTTCTTTCCGGCGATACATGGTTATACACTTCCATCGTCACATTGATGCTGTTATGACCCATGATATATTGTAATACTTTCACATCCATACCACTTTCTGCCATGCGCGTACACGCTGTATGTCTCAATATGTGCGCGGATATTTTAGGGAGTCTTTCTTCACAGTCTTTTACTGTCTTGTTGTAGCTGTTCACGATATTATACAGCACATTATTAACCGCCGAGGGCATGATAGGCGCACGTCTTTTTGTAGTAAAGCAAAAGCCACGATATCCGTCAATGATTTCTTTGCTTGTTGTACCGTGCATAATCTGACGTTGTTTTTGTATCAGTAATTCACGCCGCACTTCTTTTGTCATCGGTATCACCCTTGTGCCCGATTTCGTTTTCGGCGCCTCTGCATACAGTTTATACTTTCCATCAACCTTTCTGTACACAAGCTGATGATTCACGTTTATCTCTTCCTTGTCAAAGTCTACATCTGACCAGGTGAGGCCTATCAGTTCACCGCATCGCAAACCCGTTTTCAGTGCAGTCTTTATCATTGGTAAGTGTTTTGCGTATATTGTACTGCTACCTATATAATTAACAAATTCCCGTTCCTGAGACCTTGATAACGCCACTCGTTCCCTTGCGTCATCCTTTCTAAATTCTTTTACACAGCCAGTGCAAGGATTTTTTCGTATCAAGTCATCTGCCAGCGCCAAATCAAAAGCAGGAACCAGTATTCCATTAAATGTACAAATCGTCGAGTACTTTAAGCCTCGCTCTGAAAAGTTTTTGTATAGCTTTAATATATCACTTTTTACAATTTTCCCGACTTGTTTATTTCCCAGCGGTGTGTTTTTGATATTGTTGTTCCACAAATTCGTATAGTTCTGACGCGTTGAATATCTTATATTTGCTTTCAATGATAAATACCTGTCAAACAACTGATTTAATGTTATTGTTGCCCCATAGGTGTCAATGTGGTCTTCTAGGTCTCTTATTGCTTCTCGCTTTTTCTTGCGTAAGTCAGACAGATTCTTTGCGTATATGGATTTTCTTTCGCCCTGCAAATCTGTGTACTGGTATACATATCTGCCGTCTTTCCTTTGGCTTTCTCCTTTTTGGAGTACCCTTCCTTTGTTGTCTTTTCGTCTTACCATTTTCGTTTCCTCTCCTTTCCAGTGGTAAAAGAAAAGAGCATTGCACTTTTATAATCTCACAAATACAATGCTCTTTCAATACTTTTTGAAAGATTTTGAGAACTTATAGCAGATTACAAAACTTCTAACTCTGCCAGATATTCTTCAAACTTCTTTCTTTTAATTAGCGTCACCGTTCCTTTCATCAGAACAAAGTTACAATCCGGGAGTTTTGCCAGCTCTCTAATCTTTGCCTCCCCTATGTTGCTGTAGGCTGCTGCCTCTTCGATTGATAGATTAACTTTCTTCCATACCGGTATTTTTTCTCTCATACTACTCATATCGTTCCCCTCCAAAAATCTTCAACTGCTCCAATTCTTTTAACTGTTCCATCAACTCTCCATCATCATCCCATACCCGCGGTGAAAGCCCGACCGTTGACGTGTTGTTTTTCCACATTATCATATGTCCGGATAAAAGCGTCTTGTATGGTCCAATAATATCAAGGTCATCCGATGTTTTTGCCTCTTCGTCAATCAAGGAGCATAGGCCTTCGTTTACCGGGATAAGTTTCTCGCCTGTTGAAAATAGCCTGCTTAAAACGCCAAACTTTTCTTCTACCAAAAGATTCGTTTTTTCCAAATATTTTTCCGGTTCTTGCAACGCAAGCGCGAACCACGTGGAATCATCTATCAACTGCTGCCTTGTTCCATCGCTGTATATCCTAACACTCTCGTTTTTCGGCAAGTCACCAATTAACTCAACCAGCGCAGCCTTGGCGGAGTTAGTAAAGAATTTTGCTTCAACCATGACTGCCCAATAGCCGCCGACTATGTAATATATATTTGTGTTGTCCTCATGTCCGACTTGTAATGCATCTCTTTTGTATGCCTGTTTCAGTAAGCGCTTGAATACGGTTGTTTTAATGAACATATATCATTCCTCCCTTTCGTCAATGTATGTTGCTTCCATGTCTGCTAAATGTAACCATACCGCCAATTTCGACGCTCTATATGCCGCGTTTATATCCCGGCTTCCACCTCTAACCGCATCATCGAATGCGCCCATATGCCACCGGATAGCAAGGATTTCTTCATCGGTCAGATTTATATGCCGCTGAATAATAAACACCGACTTTTCGCCGTGTCCTGCTGGAAAAGCGTCTTTGTTATACACGTAAATTTCTTTCCCGTCCTCTGTTTTTTCTTTGTGATAGGCGTCCATTTTGCATATGTCGTGTAACAAAGCAACCGTGGCGATTGTTCCTACATCATAATCTCTTGGTGCTTCGCTTTCCATCATTCTTTCGAATACATTGATAGAGTGCTGCGCAAGTCCTCCAGCATAACTTCCGTGATACCTTCTACTTGCCGGAGCATCAAAGAAGCCACCGCTCTCCATATCCTCCAGAAGAAGTTCCGCTCCCGCACTTTTGAATATCGTTCCTTCTTGTATCACAAGAGCCGTATACAAATCAGTAAATTTCTGTTCTATTTTTGATTTCAAATCACCATTTTCTATCATTTCTTTCCCTTCCTTTCTCTCAACTGCGCCTGTGCAATCTCCGCATAGGTAAACGCCTCGCGTCTCCCATTCACGGCACACAGAGCATGATTTCTATACAGTTTCACAATCTGTGCCGGTACTCTGTGTTCAAAGCCTTTCACTCTCTCACCAATCGGTGCCGACTTATAAATATAAATCACATCTCCGGCTTTCAGCATTAACCGGGACGGCGTCAGCTGCTCCTTTGTGATATATACCTTTTCCGGTCGTTCTTCTCTATGATTTGTTTTCATCCAAAACACCTCCCGCACATTGGACAACGATTGAATCTTACTTTTCCCGACACATCCCCCATCTCTACTTTTACATTTCCTTTGTCGTCCAATAATTTTAATATAGTCAGTGTAGTTGCACCATCATCCGAAGTAATATAACCATCAGTTTCGCAAAAGCTACATAGTTGTTTTTCTTGCGCCGGCGCAACCGAATCCTTGTCCAATATCGAACTTTCGTTGTTTTCTACTGGTTCGACGTCTCCGATTTGCTCTTTTTCGGCGAATTTTGAGACATCTGTCTGTCCATCGCACTCAGTTCTTTCCTCTGATTGCTCCGAATCAACGTTTTTTCGCTCTACGACCGGCTTTTTCGGTTTCGGTTTTGGCGGCTCTTTTTTCTGTGGCTTTGGTGGTTCTTCCTTCTGTTCCACCGGTAAAGGTGTATCGAACACTTTTTCATACCATTCTTCTGCGGATAATCCGGATGGATTTCTAATCGCTGCCGCTGACTTAATGAATTCCTCGTATGAGTATGTTTTTTTCTGCATTCCCTTTGTGATTCGCAATTCCGTGTCCTTAAAGAAATACATATACGCGCCGGCTCTTGTAAAGCCAAATCCGGTTCCTGATACCGCCATTGCAACCGCTTCGGTATCTACAGTTCCCGTGCTCATCATTCGTGTGATGTGCGGGTATAAGTTTTTGAACTTGTCAGCAAATTCTTTCTGTCCCAGTAAGGTTTTAATCGAATCCGTGAGGAAGTTGTTGTCTGTTGATTCAAACGACACTGTGGCCACAAAGTTGGATTCTGCCTCCTGCTCTGCTGCCTGTTTTGTTTGCCTTTTCACTTCTCGGATGTCTTCGCGTTTCATCTCCGGAGAAAGTTCCTCTCTAATGTTGTCCGGAAGCGTCAGCATTTCTGACAGCTTCGCCTGACCGTAGCCGGTATATCTTTCCTGTAGTTCGATTGAGTAACCGTCTTTCGAAAACTCTCTATTGATATCCATAAAGCGTGAGGTCTGCGACTGGTTCCAGCCATATTCCGCTTCTGCGAATTTGAAGATACTGGAGTAGCCCGCTTCGCGGAAGAGTTCAGCATCATCCGCTTTTCTCAAGATGTAACCAAGTTCGACAACGCTCTTCACTGCCTTACGCTGGCAATTGTCGATTTCCCTTTTGACATCTTCCATGTCATTTAATACTATCGTTATCTGTTCCATTATTGCCTCCTATCCATTTGATTAAGTCAGTGAGCAGTTCAATCACTGCTGTTTTTATGTCCTGTTTCATTTCTTCTCCTTTATTCCCTCCCGGCTTTTAACCGGGAGGTTTTAACATGGCTCGCCGTGATATTCAAGCCAGAGGTGCCTAGATGTAATTTTTTCCGAAGATTCTCATAAAATCCTCGTGGGTGCCGTGCCGACTCTCAAAGGCTTTTTGTCCTGCTGCCTTTAGAGATAAATTCACTTGATGGTTTCTATGTACTGAGTTCGCACCGTTTCGGTGGCATCGTTCACCACACAGTCTTACTTTTAAGCCGTATTGTTCCGAATGTTTTCGATTCGGTCCACCAAACACATGGTGTGTTTCCAGTCCGCAAGGGTCTGCTGTGTGATTTCTGCCGCATAAGAAGCAAAAATCCCAGTCATGCCCCAACTGCATGATTGACCTCAACGTGCCCCACCTCCCTTCTGAATTTTTCCAAGAAGGCATCCACGGCCGTTACTTCTTTTCCTTCCTTGTTGTATTTCCCGTGACGCTGGATGATTTCATACTGTGGCGTAATCTCCACGGTATAAAACGGTTTTTCCGGTTGTTCTTTTTTTCGCAGAAACAAGATATAACTCTCGCCTCTTATCATCTTTCCCGCGTATCCGGCACTTCCAACGCATATATGCTGTGTCTGTCCTTCTTTTACCAGCTCCGAGTTCGTCTTTGCTGGCCGCAATACAAAATCGTCGTTCTCGTACGAAAATTTCTTTTTTATCTTCTTGTACACTTTTTGTATTGACGCATCTTTTTCTCGGGCTTCTTTTCGTTTTCTTTTTCTTTCTCTCTCATTTATCACATTCATTACCGCATCGTGCGCCGTTTTAACATCTCGCGGATACAACACAAATTCATCTGTCATGTCGCTCCCGATTTCTCTCGCCATTTTTAGATAATCCGCATAGTCATATTTGTCCTGTGAATTTAAATTATCCAAAAATGCGTACGTTTTTTTGAGTGGCATTCCCATTTCAAAAAAGTAAAATCTTATACCAGTGGTAGTCATCTTTCGGGCTATAGTTTGTATCAGCTCAGTATCTTTTGTGCATTTCATAATCATCTGGCATTTCAAGATATACGTCTGTGTATCTTCTGCTCGGAACATTGCTTCTTTTGCTTCTTTTAAGCATTCTTTTGGTATACCGAGTATTTTCTGTGGCTTCTTTTCTTTTGCGGCAAGTTTTATCTTGCAATTGTATATAATGTCACCCACAAGACAATCCCATCCGGTTTTATACAGTGTTTCCAAACACGGCCAGCGATGCATTGCTTCGTACACATCCAAAAAACCGCTTATTTGAACGTAGTATCTTTTTCTATTGTTTACGACACGAATCAGGTCTTTTCCTTTGTCTGCGAGCCATTTCAGGCTGCTGTCCTCGATAACACCTTTTATGTTTCTTCGATACACTTCCGGCTCGCCGATTCGCTCATATCTGTGATTCTTGTTGCAATGCATTGGATTGTTTGGAGCGCGTGTCGACCAGTTGCTCTTGTTTTCCTGCCAGCCGAACATAAAGCCGTTACTTGTCCAGCGGTATTGTTCCTCGTACCAGTATTGGCGGCGTCCTTTCTCAACGGCGCCTCGAAGTGTTTCACAGTTTTCCTTCCGTTCAATTCCTTCTCCTGAAAAATGATACACTCGCTCGATAAACCGTACCATCATGCCGTTTTTTATCTTTTGAATGTAAACAAATTTTCTCGATATTTCCTGCAGCATCATCTTTTTTGTTTTTGCCACCGCTCGCTTCTTACAAGCCGGGCACGTGTATGTATTACCGATTCGCAGTTTTTTATAACTTGATACCGCTCCGCAGCCGGTACACTTTCCAACCGTTTTTCCTGCTTCGTAAATAATGAAGCGCGGCATCCGTCTATCCATCCAGTCGATAAAGGCTTCAGGGAGAGGTACGGCTTGGCTATTGATCCGCTCAATTCTATCCTTTTTCCCTGTCATGATTAAGCCTCCTGATAATACTTCTTGATAATCTGATACCCCTGCATCGGTCCGCAGTAGTTACACGTTCCGCCGCCTCCCGGTATCATAACTTTGTGTTTTTTTGACTCCTCTGCCACCAACATGGCCGCTTTTTTAATTCGCTTTCCTTTCTTTCTGACCGCCCTCGCGAACACCTCGTCATCACAATTTCCCATCAAATAGCCGACTACATCAGCCGCCAAAAAATTCCAGTTAGATGCCTCTTTCTGCTCGACTTTTAACTTTCCGATGGCGGCGGAGATTGGGTCGCATAACCACACTTCCCCGGATGTGATGTCATCAGGTGTCTGTGTAAGATAAATCTCTAACATATCCTCCAGTCCGTTTTCTTTTGCGAGAGTGTGAAGGCTTTTGGTGTCGCCCTCTTCGTACAAGCCTTGTGCTGCCATGTTAATCTCTTCGCATGAGTCAAATTCTCCAAATTTTTCAAACATAGTTATCACTCCTTGTCTGTTTTTGTTCGATAGCCGCCTTTTGAAATCTGCCTCAAAAGGTACTTTCTGTATTTATGTTCCTTGTTAAAAATCACGGTGACCTTTTCCATTCGTGACGTCATAGTAAAATACTCTCGCCACATCTTTTCATGTTTCTTTCCGTCCGCTGTTCCGGAGTTTGCCACATTGACGGCGTAGGGCGAATCACATTGAATCACTAATTGACTTGGTTCATTCATGTAGTGCACCGCTTCCACCAGTGCTCGCACCGCCAATTTTTGAAAGGACAGCTCTTTCCACGCCGACACGTGGATTTTGCGATACGCTTTTCCACTAATTACCGCCTCCAGTAATATGGCATATGTGCCGGTGCCGCATGGGATTTTTCCGTGAAATTTTGTTGTTATGTAGATATTTACTTTCACGGGCTCCCCCTCCTTCCGTCGTTTTCCACTAGGATATACCGCATGAATCCCCATCCCGTCAGTTCCGAGATACCGGCGTACACGGTACCTTTATCAATCCAGTACCCGCTTTTTTCTCGTGGCTCCTGACGGAAGCAGTTTCGGTTTGTAATGATTCGCTTCCTTGTCTCCGGACGGCGTAGGTTTGCGCTGTGTGTCCATGCGCGACCTTTTCCACCGTTCCGCTTGAATTGCAGCTTATATTTTGCGAAGTATTCCGCAAGCCGTGAGTATTGTCCGGTATCATCTAATGGACGAATATCAATCCTGCCTTTTTTCCACTGCAAGCGAATCCAGTCTGTGGGAACTTGATTCATCACCATGTGATGATGAAGAGCTCCTCGCTTTCCGATTTCCGTCACGAGGATATACTTAAATACTTCGTTTTCTTTCTTCATGCGCCGGCGCAACTGGCGAAGGAATCGTTCTCTATCTGTTTTCGCTCCGTTCAAATCTTCCGGACGTTCATCCGGCGCATAAGTAAGTGTCACGTGGTAATCTCCCGGTTGAAAATTCTCATTCATCAGGATGGTTAATTCTGTGATTGTTTTCCGCAGGTTGACTTTTTCCTGCGCCGAGCTTGTTTTTTTCTCTTTTTTCTCTCTTTTCTCTCCCGGCGGGTGAATATGTGATGAATAGCAACGTTCAATCAACACTGTCCGCCCTGCCTTTGTTGTCTTTTCAATATACGGCATTAACCGCACCTCCGTGGTTCTGAAAATAATACCTTGAGCAAGTGTGAAAAACGGCTCAAAATGTCCGTTTTCTCTTGCTTTTTTGGTGCGAAAATGGTATACTAATTATGTTAGATTTTTGTATACCATTTTCTTGAAAGTGGCTGGCTTAATTGCCGGCCGCTTTCTTTTTGTCGTTTGCCAGCCGGCAGTCGACTTTCTGGCCGCAGCGGCTACACCGCTCTTGTGGTGTCACCGACCAGTATGTATGCCCGTTCGGGCACGTGCATATGAAGAACGGAAACGTAATCGGTGTTCCGTCCGAATAATCATTTTGTTTCATTGAAGTCCCTCATTATCCGCAAGTGCTCCGCCATCTCCTTCAACTTTTTACGATTTTTTGTAAAAACTTTGTTCTGGTAGACTTGTACACCTTTATTTTCTACTGTCACACAGATACAGTCCGTGTTGCCGTGATAACACACGAACGCGGTTATATTTTTCTTTCTGTTCAAACAAATTGCATTCCAAAAAATTTTCCCAAGAATCACTTTCATATCTTTTACCTCCATATCTTTCTGTTGGCTGCAACAAATAACGCAAGCCATATTGTCGACGTTACAAATACGATAATCTCCTGCATCCGAAGACTATGGACCTCACGCGCCGTGATAATCCACGCCATCATTGCGGCCACTGTTATCGCCTGAATGAATTTCTCTTTTCTTTTTCGTTTCACTATGTCGCCCTCCTTTCTTTTTTGTAATGGAACGTCGGGGAATCGAACCCCGGACTTTCCGCTTATGAGGCGGCTGTTCTCACCACTGAACTAACGTTCCTTTTCGGCTAGTGCCCTATTTTCTTTCCTTGTCGAGAAGCCAGTAAAACTTCCGGCGGTATTTATAGTACGTGTTTCTGTCGCATGGGATACCGAACACACTTCTCAACGTCGTATACGTCATGTCTTTCCATATGACACCGGCGCGGATATACTCCGCCAGCCCCTCCTCTGCCATCAGACAAAGGATGTCGATTTCGTCCATCTTTCTCCGGAGGTTTTCCAGTTCCTCCGGAGATTTTTTCCCGGCCAAGTACGCCTTTTCCCATTCCGGGTATTGTAGTACGTAGTAATACAGTTCCCGAAAACGGAATTCACTGATTCCGTATTGTTTTGGAAGTTTTTTTCGTGGCACGCTACCCCTTCCTTTCTTCGCTAACAAACATTTTTTCAAGCATCCCCTCTTTGAATCCTTTTAATGTTTCAATCTCTTTTTGTTCTGCTCTTTCTGCTTTTTCTATAGTCATCAATACCTCAATGATTTGTTTCTGTTGTTCCATCGTTGGCACGTTTATCTTTAAGAACTTAACCGCCTCGTATTTCAAATTAATTCCTGACTTGTATTTTGCTAAAAACTCCGGCATTGCGTTTTGAAGTGCAAAGTACAAATATCTCGGAAGCACATTACTCCACGGTGAAAATGCTACATATCCCGTTTTTCCTGCCTCTTCAACCTCTGCATATAAAACAGTTCCGTCATTTGCCGACAGTCTTATCAAACTCGTTCCCGGCGGAATCTTTTGACCGTCAGCAACTCTATACACTTCCGCAATCTCTCCTATTTTTTTGCAATTAATTAGCACGAATCATCAACTTCCTTTTTGTATTTGTCATCCATCCAGTTTTTGTATTCTTCTATTGCGTTTTTTAACGCTCTGTCACTTTCCTGTGTCGTTCCAGTCATTTCAAGCATCATATCAAGCAGTTTCTTTTCGTTGTCATGTATCTCTTTATCTATCCGGTGGAGATTTTCCAATACCTCAACAATGTCCGGTGCAGCTTCCGGGATAAATGTGTCTACATATCTTGGTATGTTTAGGTTGTAGTCGTTTTCCTCAACTTCCTGCATAGTCGCCACTGCAGAATATCGCTGAACGTATTTTCTTTTCAGATAAACATCTAACACTTTTTTTATATGTTCCTCATTCATGACGTTCTGCTTGCCATGCTTATCAAAATACTTTGAGGCATCAACAAAGAGGATGTCTCTGCTGTCTTCCTTTAATGCCATAATGCAAACCGGTATCCCTGTATTCATAAAAAGATTGTTCGGCAATCCTACAATGGTATTCATGTACCCGGCTTCGATAATGCCTCTCCGTATGGTCTGTTCTTTTCCGCCTCGGAATAAAACACCATGCGGCACGATTGCCACCAGTATGCCTCCGGTTTTTAATCTGCTTAAGCCGTGCATAATAAAGGCATAATCCGAGTACTGTTTTGGTGTGATTCCAAAGCGAAACCTTTTGTCGCTTTGGAAGTCGTCCACCTCTCCCCATCGCAGAGAATACGGTGGATTTGTTACAACAACGTCGTAATATGTATTACGTGGCGATTCTGCCTTGCTTATTGTGCTGAACTTCGGTCCCGGTTCCAAATTGTATATCTCAAAAATCCTTCCCGATAGACAATCGCACTGCACAACTTCCGCGCTCATGTTTCGTATCATTAAATTTAATAGCAATATAGGTATTGCTCTTGACGAAAACTCTTCGCAGTGGAAAAACGCATCCGGATTTTCTAACCACATCTTTATCGTTAGACTGCCAGTTCCGGCACATATATCTGCTACCGTTCCGGCCGTTCCTGCCATTTCCGACGCCAGTGCGGCCACACAGTCAGGTGTGTAGTCCTGCTTTAATTCTTTTCTGTCTCCGTGTTCTTCTTGGTAATAATCCAAAAAGAAATCCTCTTTCATGTCCGGTGAGATTTTTGTTATCTCGTTAAAACATCGCATTCGTGCTTTTTCGTCCATGAGAATCTCCATCACTCTGTCCGGCATTTCATAACTTTCCGTAATACCAAACAGCTCATTGATTGTGTTTCGTTCAAGCACTTCTTTTCATCACCTCCTCATTGATAAAAGCGCAACTTTCCACAGTTGCTTTTTGGTATTGCAACGCTTACGCATTGCTTTTCTCGTCCTTAATCAATTTCACCAGCCGTATTTTTCTCTCCGGCTGCTCCGGGTTTGCCAGTTTTATAAAGTACATCAGCATTTCTTCCGGGATTACGATTTCCTCCGTTTCCCTGTCGTAATACATGCTATAATCCGAATATCCTTGCCACCGGAATCCCTCATACATTTCCATTGCCTTGTTTAATTCTCTACATCGTTTGCACTTTTTTCTTCTTGCTTTTTCAACGATACCATCAATGATTTCCAGTTCTTTTTGTGAGAGTCTCGATAAAAATGCTCTTGTTCGCATTTTGGGGTCTTCTCTCGTTATACTGTTAATGAGGGTGTTTTTTTCTTCCTCTTGATTCATTCTCAACATTTATCCTCGCTCCTTTCGTTTTCTTCATCCACAAGCCGCTCCGGGGACAAATCAGCCTGTATCAGCATATTGTATAGACGTGAGCTGATAATTACTTTGTCAGCCATTTGCTCTTCGATTTTTTTCAGATTGTACAACTGTCTGACTTGGTTTCCTGTTAATCCACTATCTACCGGAACCGCTGAACAGTAACCAGTACCTAATTTTGAAAAAATCTCTTTCAAGGACTCAACGCTTTTCCTGTTGGCGCTGAGTTCTTTTGTTGCTTCCCTCATTGCTTTCGTTGCTTCCTGCAACGCTTTTGTTAATTCTGATACTTCACCCATCTTTTTACTCCTTTCTTGCTTTTCTCCACATCTTTCTTTATGATATATTTGTTGGTTGTGGCAATAATCAAATACCAACGGAGGTAGATTTATGGATTCCAGTTTATCTATTATGATTACTATTATTGTTGCTTTGTGTTCTGTTGTGTGTCCGCTTGCCACCTCTCACATGGCAAATCGACACGACACCAAAATCCGAAGAATGGAATATGAACACAAATTGATTGAAGACCGGTATTACCATCTTCGAGACATTTACGAGGTATATCTCAAAAATGCCGGTTCTGTCATGACTGTACCAGAAGATGCTCCATTTTCTGGTTATGGAGAATCGTATCTATTGGCTTTGATGCATTCTCCCGAAAATCTTCAAGTCAAAATGATCGAGGCAGACCGTTTATTACAAGAACATAAATGGAAGGAAGCCCGCCCATTACTTGAAAAACTCACCCTTGACATTCGAAAAATATTACAAGAGCTGTGCATATAGTGCACACCATGATCACGTACACGACATATATTCTGAATGTCGATTTTGATTCTATTTTGTGCATTATAAACATGCATATTATTGCCACGACCCACACAAGAGCTATTAACATTATTGTAGCCATCTTCTCACTCCTTTCTCGCTAAATCCTGCCGCGCTTTTAATGCGCCAGCGTTTGATAAAAGAATCGCTCTATCTTCTTTACTTAATACAAGTAAGATAGATACAAATTCTTTGATGTCTTTCCGTTCCTCCGGTGTCATTACTTCTCTTTTCATCGCGCTCACCTCCTTTTCAATATGAGAATCACAGCAAAGATACTTGCTGTCATTGAAATGACGTCTAATACAATTTCGATTTTTTCCATTTTCTTGCTCCTTTCTTTATTGACAACGAGTGCAAAAAAGCCTATCCTAGGAGTAGGTGGGGCTTTCGCCCCTTCCTTTTACTCCAACAGTTTTCTTAACAAGTCTAGCAGCGAGTTTAGAAACTGTACTACGGCGGTGATTAAGACTATTATGTATACGTCTTTTTTGCCGTCTTTTTTTGACTTCTTTTTACTCATGTTGTTTCTCCTTTCTTGTTATCTTTGATTACATTATAATTATCTTTGATTACTTTGTCAACACTTTTTTGTTATCTTTGATAACTTTTTTATTGACAAAATTAACTTTTATTGTTATTCTTTAATCAAAAAGGAGGTATGCATATGACGGAAAACGAGCGAGTTAAACAACTTCGCAAATCCCTTGACTTGACTCTTGAGAAGTTTGGCGATAGGTTAGGCGTTACTAAAGTCGCCATTTCGAACATTGAAAACGGTAAGCGTGCAGTCACCGAGCAGATGTCAAAGGCGATCTGTAGAGAATTCAGTGTCAACGAGGACTGGCTTCGGAACGGTGTCGGTGATATGTTCAAACAAAGAGACGGGTCCTTTAGCGAGATGCTTTCCGAACTGGACGACTCTGACGATGATTTTATCAAATCTTTTGTTGCTGTTTACATGGAACTTGACGAAGACAGTAAGGAAGTGCTTAGAAAAACCGCACGCAAAATGGCAGAAAAAAGAAAGAAGCCGGACTAGTTGCCGGCTTCTTTGTTTTCTTTATTGAATTTAGGAATTATGTAGTGGTATATTTTGAATAAATAATCCTCGTTATTCATTTTTTGAACCATTTCTATAATTTTCTCCTTGTACCCTATATTTGTACTTGTGCTTTGTTTGTTCAAGTTTTAACTTCTCTCCCTTCTTATTCGTAAAATTCAAATAGTTCCAAAATCTCACATTCAAGAGCTTTTGATAGCCGATATGCCACTTCAAGCGATGGCTGTTCCTGTCCCCGTTCTAATTGACTGATATGTGAATCTGACACTCCGGACAGTTTTTCAAGTTTTGCCAACGTATACCCCCTTCCTGTTCGCTTGGTTTTGATATGGTTCTCGCAGCGCATCCTAGCCACCTCCACGAGTAGTATACCCACTTTGAGCAAGATTCTTTCGCCATATTAACACATATCTCATCCACTATGGTGGATTTTTATAAAAAATATAAATTTTGTTTACTTTTAACTAAAGTCGTGATAAAATTTTGGCATAAAATACCAATAGAAAGCGAGGAGGGAGATATTATGATATGTCCTAAATGTAGCAAAGAAATACCTGACAATTCAGAATTTTGTAATCACTGTGGTGAAAAAATCACCACGCCAATTCAAGAGTCAGAACAAACGCCAAATATCAACGGTAAGCCTATCGAGGCAGAAAATAATGATATTAAATGGTCCTCAAAAAGGCCGTTTAATATTACGCTAATTATGATAATCGTATCTGTTGTAATTGTATTCGCATATTTTTCTGTCAAAACCTCATCCGATGGCACCGCTAAGCCAACACCAGCTCCAACCTCCGAAAGTGATGATACCGATTACGATGATTATGATTTTGATTCAAGTTACGATGATTATGAAGAGGACGAGGAAACACCTGAACCAACAAAAACACCGAAGCCTGTTTCTGCCGGATGCCTGAACGCGCTTGATACAGCGGAATCGTACTTGGACTATTCTGCTTTTTCGAAAAAGGGATTGATTAAACAATTAAAATTTGAGGGATACTCAAGTAAAGAAGCAAAATATGCCGTCAACCATGTAGATGTTAGTTGGAAAGAGCAAGCCGTCAAAATGGCAGAAAGTTATATGGATTATTCATCCTTTTCAAAAAGCGGTTTGATTAAACAGTTAAGGTATGAGGGTTTTACTAAAAAGCAGGCAGAATATGGTGTAAAACAAGCATACTAAAATTTAACACAGCAAAAAGAAGGAGGCGATTACATGGCAAGTTATGAAGAAAAACAAACTAAAAAATACCTTGAATATCATGATGGGATTTATTTTGGTATAGGTTGCGTGCTCGGCACATTGTGTCATACTCTTTTTACATTTTGCTGGGGAGAAATACATTACATCATGTTTTTCGCCGCTATACTTACAATAATGTACTCACTTATCCAAACACATCGACGCAATTCATACGCTCCTTACAGAGACAAAAAGATAGAAGGGTTTGATATATTTTGTATCCTTCTTGGTATTGTATTGACGATTCTTGTTATTTACAAAGTACGCTTATACTAAAAAAAGAGGGGAAGCCCCTCTTTTTTAGTACGTCAATTTTTGTTTTTTATTTAGCAGCATATAACTTATTTTAAGCGCCGACAATCTGATTTTGTTTCCTGTTGTACTTCCCTCATGCGTAATTAAACCGAAGTACGTTCTGTTGTCGGAACTGTCTACTCCTGGGCCTATATAATTAACCTGACCGTCTCCATTTCCGTATATCTGTACCACCGTGGCATCTGTTGGGATTTGATATAATTCACCGCTTGGCATCAGAGGCTTGACTTCATAAGATTTTCCCTTTTCCATCCATATGTCAATGTTTTTCGCCGTTACGTCAACAATCTTGTTTCCGTTTAATTCTAACACATTTACGATTACCTGCGAATCCGGTCTCTCATAAAACTTGGTCGCACTGCTTTCCGCTTCCTGAGATACAAAAACCGCGCCTTTGCTGCTTTTGTATTCCACGGCCGAGTTTTGCAGATTGTCAACAGTCGCAAATTCGCGGGAATCATGGATGTTTTCCGTCTTGATTTTTGTAGCTGCTGCCGGAATTGATACCATCGCCAGTGGTATCTCCTTGATTGTTGATGTGTCCACCGGTTTCGGCAAGATAGCACTATCATCGCCCTTGACTACTTCAAAAGATACTTTTCGGTTCACAAAGTCCGCGCGTGCCACAATCAAGTCAAGACGTATACTGCTTTCATTCGCCGGTGGGATGGTAAGTGCTAACTGCTCCGTGTTCCATATCCACTTTCTTCCGACGATAGCTTTGCCGGTGCCGATAAGTACCTGCATTTTGTCGCACGCCGTCGCCTCCAACTGCGCGCCCAGCCCACGGATTACTCCGTCTGATACAAGGCCGTCGTACATACACGCCAAATCTTCCGCGCTATATACACGGTCACCTTCCTTTGAATCAAAAAAACCATATTTAACCATCTTGTTGCCTCCTTTATATTTTTTCACAACTGAGTACGAAATTATTTCCGTTCTCGTCGTTGTTTTCTGTGATTTGTGACACCCGAACGGCCACTTTATCACCGTATGGGTCAATGACTGTCACGATGTCTCCCAAGGCGAAATCGATTCCGTATTGAAAGATTCCGTCCGGGTCAATCTCTACCGTTACCGTTTCCGCTGTTTTCTTTTCTGCAAGTGCTGTCGTTCCCTCGCCCTGAAGTGTTTTCTGATACTCTTCGTCCGTGATGGTTCCTTCGTTTGTACTTGAAGAACTTTTATCCAGATACATTTCGCACCTGTTAAGTGTTGCGCCGGCGCAAATGGCTGTTGTTTTTTGAGCCGTTCCCTCGCCTTCGCCCACCACAAGTACCGTGTTCCGGAAGTCTGTATCGTCTGCCGTATATTCCATTTGCGATAGATTGTCAAATTCCCGGCTAAAAATTACCTCCGTTTTTTTGCCGTGGTACAAATCCATATACAGCGCGTACCCGTAACGGCGTACACGAAAGCCCATCTTTGCCAAGTCCATCATTTCTTTAATTGTGTCATATATGTATTCGCCTCGAAGCTGTCTCTGTGTGGTTTGCCCTGCTGCCTCGATGGTGCCGATTTTTAGCAATGGGATATTTCGACTCGTGTCCGTGGCATCCGTCACATTCTGCTCGATCAACAACCTCACTGCCGCTCCAATATCCGTATCGATATTTGTTTGCTCCCAGACGATACGGCGATTCAATAGCGCTTCCGCACTTCGTCCGGTCACCACGATATAATCCCCCGACTCCGGATTTGTCTTTGTTTGGATTTTCTCGATCATCATCACGCTTTCCGATTCTTCTCTCAACACAAACACTCCGGAGCGGAACAGATTCAATAATTCAAGCGTTGCCGGCACCGTGATTTCAAATTCGCCTAAATCATTATACTTTTGCGTCCATATGACACTGCCGTGGTCTATCATTCCAATTTCCGTCAGCGTTTCGTCCGTAATATAAACAATCATCGTTATACCCCCTCATACAGCACCCGATACGTTACATCCATGATGTAACCGGTCGGTGTGTCCACTTCAACACGGTAATGGTTGGCTCCCGGTTCTACCTGCGCCCATGTCATGCCGGAGATGCGTTTCGGCAAAAGATTCGTCACCGTTCCGCCACGTTCTAGCCATATCGCCTTTTCTTTCGTGGTCGTCCGGATGTATACGTTATCAAACGCTTCTAAGTGTTCTTTTATGCCTAAGAATCCGCTATCTGTGTATATCGCAAGGCTTTCGGTCGGCGCTGTAATCGATATGTGAAACAGTGCTCCGGATGGCACCGTTCCCGGATTGTTCAACACAAAGCCACCCGTAGCAATTTCAGACATTTCCATATCTTCGGCAGAGTACGGAAATTCAAGCAATGGTATCTCCGGAACACATGAGAACACTCCCGTTTCCTGCGTATCGACAAAGAACGGATTCGGACATAGTATGGATATTTGAAATGTTTCCCTCATTACAAATAAATCTATCTCCATGCTTTCTACATAACCATCGATATATACGCTTCTGGTGCCATTTTCATAAAACAGTCTAATCTTCTTTTTTTCCGGAAAATATCGATACAGCACATTGCGGTTTTCCTCAATCGGGTACTCCGGGATAATCGTTATCGTGATGTTGCGTTTATTGATACGGATGGAGTTGAGTTCTTCTCCATCCATCCCGGTAACTGCCGCTGTGTTGATGGTACATCCCGCCGGTGTCAATCCGGTAATTTTAACAACGTTATAGTTCGGGTTGTCTGTCAGTTCCAGCACCTCGCCTTTGTCGTTTTGTACACTAAATTCAAACATTGCTTACACCTCCCAGTAAATTCCTTGACTGTCTGTAAATATCCCACCGACTCAGTGCTTTTGGACTGTTGTTCGTCTGGTAGAAGTTGTATGTATTCGTCGTGGCTGCTGCCGCTTTCTCGATACTCCTTGCTCCTCTTGCGGCCACATCCAAGTTTGCCGTAGCGGCGGCGTTCTTCATTGGATTTACCACGTTTTCTCTCACCCTCTGCATCATCTGCCGGAGTGCCGGGAGTTTTCTTTCAATACCTTTTGTCAATCCCGGAATAATGAATACACCCGCTTCTCTGTCCATTACTTTGGATGGTGAGTGGATTCCCAGCTCTTTTTTGATACTGCTCACCAGTGTCTTTTTTAACTGTTTCGCTGACTTATTCAGTTCCGCACTCTTTGAATTGAATCCTTTCACAAATCCTTTCATTGCATTTTCCCCGATGCTTTCAAGCTGCTTTTCCAGTCCTGCCATCACCGTTTTGACCTGTTTTGTGTAATTGTCTTTGATTTGTTTTACGCGTTCCGCATAGTAAGTGTTTGCCACTTTTTTCGACGCATTGATTTTATCCGTGTACGCCTTGTTGTATGCCGCGAGTTCTTGTTTATTTAATGACAGCAACTTCGTTGTCAAATCAAGTCCGTCTGATGTATCAAGGGCGGCAATTTCCGTCATCAGTTCGGAGGAAAGCGTTTTCTTTAACGCTTCCATGTTTTTACCGTACTGGATAATCTTCGCCGTCTCTGATTTGAAATCAGCAAGCGTAATCTTTCCGTCATCATCCTTCGTAAACAGATCACCGCTTGATAATCTGCTCTGCAAGTCATCCTGCAGCTCTTTTACCGCGTCGTACTTTTCTTGTACGGATGAGGTCATGGATTCTATCTTTTTCTGTACCTTCTCCGCCGCTTTTTCTGCTGCCTTTGAGAAAGCCGTCGAGAAAGATTCCGCTAGGTTTTCACCCAGTTTCTTAAAGCTCTCCTTTGACTTTTTGTTTTTTGTCTCCTTTTGTGCTTTTTTTACTGCCCGGTCAACGAGTTTCTTGACCGCTTTCTCTGCTTTCTGCTCCTGCTTCGTGATGCCGTTCGCATACGCTTCCGAAACCTTTGTACCTATGTCTTCATATTTGCCCGTCTTATTTGCCTTTTTAAGTTGTGACAAAGATTTCTTTGCCAGCGCCGTAATGGCTCTTCCTACAGTATCATATGCCTTTTCGATACCTTTAGCGGTCCCGATTGTGAAGTACTTACCAATTTCCTCTGTCTTTTTTGATGGGGAATGGATTTCGAGCTTTTCTTTAAGTTTCGACAGCATGCTATCCGCCAGCTTTCCAACCTTTCCTATCAATCCACTGCTCTGTTTTCCTTCTTCCATTCCAGTTTTCAAGCCTTTTACAAAGTTTTCGCCGGCTTCTTTTGATTTGATGCCCTTCATTTTCTTTTCGACCAGCTTCGAAATGTCTTCCGCTGATTTTCCGGCTTTATTTTTTCCAAGTTCCAGACCTTCTTTGTATTCTTTTGTTGTCTTTTGCCCGGATTTCTTAGCTTTTTTCTCAAATTTCTTTAGTGCCTTGTCGGAAGCCTGCATCAGGTACTTTGCATTGTTCACGTCTTCCTTCGTGATACCGGCTTTTCCTTCTTTAAATTGTTTATTCAGGTTTTCGTACTGTTTTTTTGTATTTTCAACCTGATTTTTGAGTGATTTTTCTGTTCCGTTTTCTGCCGTAATAAAGTTATTGACCATTTTCGTCAATTCTTTTTTTATTTTTTTGTTGTTACCCGATGCAGCGGCCACTGAAAGAGCTTCCCAATTTGTTATTGTTGTGCAATATTGCGAGTACTGTTTTTCCGCATTTTCAAATGTTTTTTTATTCTTTTTTTCCTGCTCTCTCAGCTTCTTTTCGTTTTCCCTAGCTGCTTCTAGTTCTTGATTGTATCGTCTCGACCCACTTATTTGGCCCGCGCGTCCACCTCCTGCCTCTTTAATGTATCGTTCCAACTTCTTGACATCTTGTGCCGCTTTTAGCTCTTTTTTGGCTGTCTCTAATTTTTTTTGAGTTTCTTTCAAGTTCGCTTCAGCATCGCCTTTATTTGTTGCTGCTTTGCTTTTATTTGTCACCGCTTTGGTATACGAATCTTTATATGTATCCAGTATTAATTGCGCTTTTTTTGTCTCTATTAACTTATCAATCGACTTTTTTTCTTTCTCGTAATTTTTTATAACCCGCCCGGTCATTTTTAACTCTGTGCCGAGTGCGTCATTCAAAGTTGTAACAATAAATTTTGCACGGTCTTTCTGACTTTTCTTTACCTTGCCATTTTTGTCCACCATATCATCAAGCTCGTCTTTGAGCTTTTTATAGTAGTCAAATTGTGCTGTTGTATCTGATACGGACTTGTCTCTTGCTTCTTTGAGGTCTTTCCACTCTTTTGTCATTTCATCAACGGACTTTTTCGTTTTGTCGTGTTTTTCAATCATTTTATCAATGGATTCACTCTCTTTGTCCGTTGCTTTCGTTGCACCTTTGGTTGCTGCTGCATACAACGCCAATCCACCCACCACGGCACCGATTCCTGCCGCAAGCAGTCCCATCGGGCTGGCCGCTTGTATTAAGTTCAAAATCTTTTGTGCTGCTGCGGTTGATGCAATGGCTGTCTTTAACGTTACAAAAGTCGCGTACGCGGTTTTTAACACCTCAATAAATTTCATGAGTTTCACGAAAGCAAATGCGATACCAAGTGCACCTCCGAGTATTACTATCTTTTTTTTAAGTTCGTCCGTATGTTCAATTGCATAATTTGCAAATTCCTCCACCTTTGGCAACAACTTTTTCGCCAAAGGCTCAAATAATTCCAATTGCAGTGTGCGGCCGATTTCCTTGTATTTTGAGGCAACATCATCATACTTTACTTCTTTTAACTTTTCCGCAGAGCCTTGCACTTTTTTGAACGTTTTGCCGGTACTCTTTAATGACTTAACCACCTTCAAGTTGGCGTCCTCTCCCATAGTTCCAAATGCTGTGGACGCCATCGTCAACGCTTTCTGTTCATTTTTACAGCCATTGATATCTTTTACAATTGAATCAATGACGTCTTTCATTGTCCCTTTGCCATCTTTCCATGCTTTGAAAGATTTTTTTGTATCCTTGCTGAATATACCGATATTTTTTTCAATGCTTCCGTCTCCGAGCCTGTTCTTGACCTCGTTGATAGAATCATTTACTTTATCAAGGTTATAGGCACCGTTTTTCGTGCCGTTTGCAAGCAACTGGAAGTATTCTTCGGCAGTATACCCGGCTTGTTCGAAGTTGCCGCCATACTCTGCCACGTTATCTCCTAATTCGTTCGTATAATCTAATCCCTTCTGTGAACCCTTTACAAACAAATCAAACGCCTCTGTCGAATCTGCGCCGAAGTGCGTCATTAATCCGTTGACGCCTCGGATGGTCTCCTGAAAGTCCGAACCAAAGGTATCCTCTAAGGCTATCGCGTTCTCTGTCAGTTCTTTGACCTTCGACGGGTCCGTCTCTTTTGTGACCTGTTTGACATATGCCATTTTGTCGCCGATGTCTTTTAATGATTCACCATAGCCCGCTTTATACACTTCCTGCATTTTTTCCGAGAATTTTTCCGTTGTCTTCTCGTTTGCTCCCGTAATTGCTTGGAATGAGCTGGAGGCTTCCTGTGTCTCTACTGTTACCTTTTCCAAGGTGTCTTTTACTTCTGTAGCCATTTTCTTAATACCATCAGATATTAAATTCCCAATTGCTATACGGACAGAGTCAAGTCCCTCCTTGCTTTTTTCCGCTGCTGATTTTGTCTTTTTCAGACTTTTATCCATTTTATCCGTGCTTGTATCTAGTTTGGCCGCTGCCTCTTTGTTCACTTTAAGTTCTTCCGAAAGTTTCTTTATGTCCTTTTTAAGCGTGGTAGCTTCTTTTGAGCCTTTCCCAAATGTCAGTGTCGCATCCTTATATCCATCTTTCAGGCGGTCAAGTTCTTTTTCCTGATTTGAAATCTCCTCTTCTAAAGAAGCGAACGCTCCTTTGCTTTTTTGTTCTTCTTGTGTTGTCTCGTTTAATTTTTCTGTATATTTTTTTAAAGAGGCTGACGCTCTTCCGACTGCTGCCTCTTGATTTTTCATTTTGATATAAAGTTCCTCTGCGGCTTTTGAATCTTTTCCCTGCGTTTCCGCAATCTGCTTGTACTGTTCTTCCAATGCCGACAGTTTAATCTTTTCCTGTTCCACGATTCCGGTCATCTGCTCAACTTTTTTCGCGAGCCCGTCCGTGGAATCGCTCCAGCTGTCCATCCCTGCCGTTGCACTCTTAAACTCCGCATTGAGTGACCGGATGCGGCGGTTTGCTTCGGTGACATTCTTTTTTAACTCGGATATATCAATTCCAATTTTCGTTGTTACGTTTTCCTCTGCCATACTATCTATCTTCCTTTCAAAAAAAGCCGCCGAGCATCGCCCGGCAGCCTCTAAAACCAGCTCGTCGCTTTCCGGCGATATACTTTTTGCTTTGGCTTTCCATCCTCTGTATAATTTCTCACGTTGTACTGGTGCAACCGGCGCATGAGGAGAAATACTTCTTTCCCCGTGTAAGCCCTTAGCCGGATTGGGTCAAGTGCCCCAAACACCCGGCAAAGGCTTACGTCCATCTCAAACATGGATTCGTAGATTGTTACGTCGTCGCACCGCTCTAGTTTCCCTCTGTGTCTGCTCCAATGTTCAACATTTCGTCTGCTGTGTAAAGCGTCACATCAATGATGAGGCTGATAACCTCTTCGAGCCTTGTGCGCCGCAGTTCCTCCCGTGTCAAACCGTCGAACATCGTCAATAACAAATCGTTAATTACCGGCATCGCCTGGACAACTGTCTTGCCGATGGCAATTGCATTGTTCTTTTCAGTAATATCGCAGTTTACCACGGCGGCAATATCTTCAAGTGTGCCGTACATCACATGGATTTCTTCCGTTTCGTACGTCTTTTCGATTTCTTTGGGAGAGTGATCTTTGTAGATGTTTAACTTAAACATGTTCTACCTCCTTAACCTGCCGGGTTTTCCTCTGCGTTCTGGGTCTGTTCGCTGCTCGGTGTCGTTTTGATAATATCGTCAGGTGTCTGGACCTTCGAGAAGAACTGTTCCTCGGTCATGCCACAAGAGTCGGCTGGGACAATCGTAGCTTTTGCCGATTTGTTGTCGTTTGCAACGAATTTCTTGTGTGTGTTGATGCCCGTGTAGGCAAGCTCCTGACCGTTTGCGTCTGTGCCGTTATCTTTCGACTTGTGTGAATCGGACGGGTCGCCGAATCTACCCTTTAAGCGCCATACGTAGTGCTCTCTGCCGTCTGTGTCTTCCGTGATATATCCGATAGCCATGTACGGTGCTGTTGCCGTTCCTTCAATCAGCGCACCGGTTCCTTCGTCGAACTTTTGTCCGGTAATCGTTGCTCTGTTTTTCAGGGACACCGCAGACACATTCACATTGACCGTATCTGCTCCGGTCGCATCAATGACAATAGCCGCTTCGTTGTCATAGTAATGAGTGTCGCTCGATGATTCAGTTTCCTTCGACAACTCCGAAGTACCTGCGAGAGCGAATGGCGTGTCATATTTAAGTTCGTCATTCGTATCTTTTGTCAATATTGCTGCCACGAGACCTCTGATACCGCGATATTCTACGATTTTCTCTTCATTCATTTTTATTCCTCCTAATTTCTTTTTTTATAAATTACATGGATACCGCGCCCGGTATGTGTAGGCTCGTCGCTTGCGACTGAGTAGCCTGTTCCCGGCACGATAAAACCATTCTTAACAAGTTCCTGTTTGACCGTCACCGGCATTTTATATACCAGCGTAGCGTCCGTACTGTAAAAGTTGACATCATAGTCGTAAAGTTCACAATGCGCTTTATTATCATAAAAGCTGGAGTCATCTCCCGGATTCTGCCAGTATGTAAAAAAATGTTCCGGATACTCTTCCCCTTGTGCAAGGGAACCCTGCAATATCACCGGATAATCATATTGTGATAATATTTCAATCAGTTTATCTTCCATTTTCAGCCTCCTAGCAGTTTTTTAATTCCTTTTTGAAACGTCTCCTCTTGTGCTTTTTTGATTCGTTCCTGTGCTTTCTTTCCGTACACATCAGCGTACAACTTTGTGTCCTTTTTCATCCTCGGTGTGCCGTACATCAAAAAGATAGATGGTAATCCACCTTGTTTGATATCAAACCCGACCGGGATATTGGCTTTGGTGCCATCCCATTTCACATCGGCTTTTGTGACAATGGATTCCTGCGTGCTTCCGGTTCGGTGGTGTCTTGTCATGTCCTGCACGATAGGCGGCGTCACCGCTTCGTGTGCCGCTTTCAGACAACTCTCTGCAAGCTGTTCAACCTTTCCTCCTGCTTTCTCCCATTTTTCCGCTAAGTCTTCCAACCGGGAGAAGTCAATCATGCCTTTTTTTGCCATCACGCGCCCCCCTTAACGGCTCTGACCTTTGCCACAAGGTACTGGTTTCGCATTCCGATGTTTTCCGGAGTACCTAATACCTCATATGTTGTCCCGTCAATCTCAAAACGGCTCGCCGGAGTAATGTCCGGTCTGAACCACGTCTCAAGCGTTGCGGTGTTTTCAACAACAATCTGCCCGTTTGATGTCTTTTCTGTACCTCCAAAGGTGCGGAAAGACACATAGACGCGTTCGCCTTCGCCGTACTGCTTTTGTTTCACGCCTTTTACCAAAGTTTCGCCGATTGGATTCAAAAGCTCCGCCGGTACAACGTATGGTAAATTCGGTTGCCATGCCATACTGTCACCTCCTAGTAACTCAACTGGATTACTCTTTCTTTGAAGTAGGCCGACAGTTCGCCGTTATACAAAAGGTCGTTGACACCTCTCGAAAGAACACCCATCACGGCAGACGACGAAAGACGTTCTTTCGGGACTCCGGCATCCGTCAGATATTGTTTGATTTCTCTCAGATACCCAAGCAATCTCGCGTCCTGATAGTTGCCGGTAATTCCGAGTGCGTCTTTAACTTCTTTAAGCTGTTCGTCTTCCGTCATTTCTGCCATAATGGTCTCCTTTCATCAATCAGCCTGTCGGTTCTTCGCTTTTATCGGATGTAGTGCTGCTTGCTTTGCTCTTTCCTTTTTTGATAAGGATAAAGCCATTCGCGTCTGCAATCTTTCCGTCTACAATCAGAATAACCTTGTTCTTGACTTCGTTTGTGTCGTGGTCAATCCACTTCACTACTTGCATCTCAAGATTCGAGTTCACGACGTAGTCTTTGAGGTCGCCGTAGATGGCGAACACATCACCGACAGCTGCGTCCTCGTAGTAAGGGAGCAATTCCTCTTCAACAGTCTCCACGTCTTTACCCATGAAGCGGTAGGTTTCCTCACCATTAACACCGTAGTTGGTGCGTCCAACCGGCTGACCGTTTTTATCCTCCATACCGTCGATTTTCTCGTCAAAAGTTGACTGTGCCATGATGAAGCATCCTTTGCGATAGCTCTTTTTGATTTTGGCTTTCATTCTATGCCAGCCGTTCCACGTCATATCTTCCGGTGCCATGGTAACAACAGTTTTTACACGTGTATCCGTCAGGATTCCAAGCGGCTGTGTTGTGCCATCACCTTTGATGATTGCCTTCTCAAGAGCTTTCATGATTGCTTCTGTAGCAAGCGGCACAAAGAGCTTCTGAAACTCTTCGATTGTCACTACAGACGCCAACAAGGTCTGTGCAATCTTGCACTCGACACCGTAATAGCTGAATGTAACCTTTTCGTCTGCGCTCAACTTCTGGCTGTCTGATGCCTTTTCGCCGACCCATGCCGCCTCCGGCTTAATTGAGAGGATTGGGATGGCTACGCCGCCCTGAATATTGGTTTTTGTAACTTTTGCGTAAATGTTTCCATAGCTTTCCAGCTTCTGGATAATCTCACGTACCAAAGTGGTTGGAATTACCGCCCCGACATCTGCCGTTCCTGTGACTGCTGCCTCTCTTTTAATCGGCACGCGTAACTCCGTAGGAATCGGTGTACTACGACACACATACTCAAGAAACGCTTTTTTGTATTCGCTTCTTTCTGTTGGGTCGTCCGTTTCTGACTGTGCTTCCGGACGTTTTGAGCGGAACGCTCCAACGATACCCGCGTTTCTCATCTCTCCGGTCTGAATATTGCTTCTCTGACCGTCGTCATTCTGTGCTGTTCCCTTTGGGCTTCCTTCTCCTTCGTCTTTGTTGTTCCCTTCGCCTTCGGATTCCAAGTCCTTGATTTCCTCAGCGATGTCTTTTAAGTCATCCGCCGTTTCTGTAAGACGTTCATAAATGCTTCGCACTTCGGCTACGTCTTTTGATTCCTCGGCACGTTTCATTAAGTCTTCTTTGCGCTCCAGTAATTTCTTCTGACGCGCTTTCAGTTTTTCAAGTCTGCTCATTTTTAAAATGCTCCTTTCAGTTTTACTTTTTCTTTCCACAGTTCCAACTCGTCACTCTCCAGTGATTTTCCCCGGACACTCTCCAGTGCCCTCTGCGCACTTTCCAGTGCTTTTTTATCTCTAGCCATGATAGAAGTATCTTCGTAGGCGGGAAATGTTACCGCCGATACCTCCACAATGGTGGATATCTTTTCAATAAAGCGCTTTGGGTAATCTGTATCAAGGTCTTCCCAACGCTCTTCCTCAATCCAAAACATAAAACTCATGCCCGTAATGTCACCGCGTTCGATGGCGCTATAAAGTGCTCTTGCGTCGGCATTGTTTTCTGTGTCGAGGTAGGCTCGAATCTTAAGCCCCTCCTTGTCGACCGTAAGCTGCAGCGTCGAATTTTTGTTGTTGTTTCGACTTCTTGCCAACGGGATTCTGTTTAAATCATGATTTGTTAGAAAACAAACATCGTGTAAGTCTGTTTTGTCCAGTGCCCCCGGTACAATTTCCTCGCGGAAGATGCCGCCGATATCTGCCTCTTTGCCATACACAACCGGACGTCCTTCTATGTAGTTTCCTCGTTCGTCCTGCTCTGCCCGAACATCAAACATAAACGCCCGGCGTTCTGCCTTGTCACTCTTGCTCATTTTTTGCCCCTCCTTTTGCTTTTGCAAGCTGATAATCAATTGCTATATCTGTGTCTATATAATTTAATGACTGTTTTCGTTTACCTTCTAACTCTTTCATTGGCTTAAGCCCAAACGCTACCCTTTTCTCGTTTTCGTAGAGCGTTCCGGTGTCTCCTAAATATTTCACCATTTCGACCTTTTGCTCTATGCTCATAAAAATGAGCTCATGCGTGAAAAATGCTATCTTTAAATTTCTCGCTCTCATGTTTTGTGTACAGAGTGCTTTTGTAAACGCCTCCTGATATCTGCCTACCAACTTCTCAATCGTCTTCTGGTAAAAAGCCTCATACTGTCCTTTGGTATAATCACCTGTCAGTATCGAAAGCGGAACGCCGAACGTTCTCAAGATTTTCTCGTCTATAAAGCGAATGGTGTCAGGGTCCACCAGTTTAATGTCACGAGTGATTTTTGCGTAATCGCTTTTTGCATCCAAGTGTAAAATGCCGTTTTCCGCATTGTTTAGCTTTCTTTCAAATTCTTTGATACTCTTTTCAGCTTTTTCTTCACTCATGAATGTTTGTGTTTTTACAACACCGTTTATTGCAAAACTACTTTTCACCGCTCCCGATATCCCCTGCATGATATCCTCGTTTAGCTGCAGCGTCTTTAGAAGTGCTCGTCTGTCTGGATTTCCCGATGCATCACCGCCCATGTAGTCGTTTGCAAAGTAGTTGATTCGGATGTGTATCACATCGCTGTATGCAAGTTGTGTTTTGTATCCGTTTTCAAATTCGAACTCCACAATCAAATCACCAGTCGGTGTTTCAAGAAAGGTTGTCATCAGAGGATCAACCGGATAAATTGCACTATATCTTTTGTAACTGCTGCCGTCTGACCGCTTAACTATTTCATACACCGGAACCGCGAAAGCGTTTTGCCGTAAGTACAAGCCATAGGTAAGTTTTTCGATAAACTCCGATTTTGTCATAATCGGATTCGGATTATCTAAAAGGTTTTGGATTTGATAAACGTCGTTCTCCGGCGTCTGATAATCATTCCCAACGCCACGAATGAAACACGGTTCTAACTTCGACATCTCATTCGCAATACACTCTATCGCCTGCTGCACTACATCCGACACGTAGATGTCTCTCCCGAACTGGCTGAATATCGGAACCTGCCCGGTCATCACATCCGCATATTTTGTGTTTTTAACTTTCGAGATTATCTTCCCCAGCCATCCCATCAGATTGCCTCCATTCTTTGACCATTCTTTTTAAGTCAGCGCGGTATCGCCTATATGTTTCGTATAAAATCACTGTTGTAACCGCTCCGTCTATTTTCTTATTTCTTGCCGTTTTCACGACTAAACATTTTCCTTTATTGTCAACCGAAAGTCCGGCATTTCCAAAGCACCACCGGTCTACCGGGTTATTGTTATAGTTTATATTTCTTTTCTTTAAGTCCGTCTCTACAAATTTGTTGGCCGTATCGAGCGTCATAGCATTCTGTAAAATCAACTCCAACTCGCCGCCCTCTTTCGTCCAGCCGTATTCCGACATCTGTCGGAGAAAGTCCTTCGCAAACTTTTGGTCGTAACCACAGCACATCAGACGGATTCCGTAGTCTTTGTATAAACTCCAAAACCAGTCCGCCACCACTGTCAAATCAATGTCACTGCCTTCCGTTACGGTGATATATCCATCCCGCGCCCAGTCGGCGTATTTTGCGCCGGCGCAAGAATCGTCATCGTCCTCTATCTTTCTTTCCGGAACGAAGTACATGGTGTGTATGTATTTTTTTCCATCGTCCTTCGTCAAGAGAATTTTCGCACAACACAAATCCATTGTCTCGGCTAAGTCAACCGCTCCCAAACACGGAGCACCGCGAAATTCTTCCAATTCGTAAGTTGCATCGAAATTGTAATCTTCGAGATTGAGCCACATTTCTACCGAATTTTGCTTGATATTGAAATCCTTCGCTAATACAAAAATCCGGTCGCCCTTCGACTTTTTCGCAAGTTCTACCTGCTCCTCTAGGTAGGATACTTTCTTGATAACGCCCAGTGTCGGATTTGATTTCATCCACGACTTTGGATTTGCAAAAACTTCCTGCTCGCTGTCCTGTGTGTATAACCACGGCAGTAGTCTTTTTCCTGCTTTCGTATCATCTTCGCCATTTATCACCCCGCGTCCCTTTTCAAGCTCATCATCCAAGTAGCCTTCCTGCACAAACCCCTCGGTTGTTATGTTTACAAACTTCGGATTATCTTTCAAAGACTGCGACTGCTCGATTGACTTGCCTATAACATTCGTTTTCATCTCGTGTGTCTCGTCGACTATTGCAAAGTCAATGTTGCGCCCCTCTTTGTTTTTGGTTCTGTCCGACAATTTGAATACTTTCGAGTTGGTGCTTTTGTTCAGGATGAATCTTTGGTTTTTCTTTGAGTCAAGGTCGCGTGGGTCAATCAACTGGCGCATGGTATCAATCGCGTCATATGTAATCGATGCCTGGTTATCATCGTTCGAAGAACACACGATATCAGCGCCCTCATTCCCAACAAACAGCTCCGTCACCGCAATCGCCGAACACGTTTCGCTTTTGGTGTTCTTTCTGGCAATCAGCAATAAGATTTTTTTGAAGCGGTCAATCATCATCCCTCTTTCGAATGACTCTTCCGACATTTTGAACGAGTACACGGCTTCGATAAAAGCCTTTTGCCACAGCATCAACACCATCGGCTGACCGTAAAAAGGCGATTTCGTCAGTTTTACACAGTTTTCCATGAAGTCCATCCGAAGCAGTGCAGCGTCTGTGTTGTAAAAGTACTCATCGTTCGAGAAGTCTTCTTTTAGATTGGTTAGTTCCTGACGGAGTTCCCATCCGGCTATGATTTTCCCGCTCTCAATTTCTTCCCGATACTTTAACAAAAAAGAATTATCCGGTGTCCATATTTTCCTCTCCTTTATTAACAAATTTCTTGCCCCTTTCCGCTATCCATTTTCGCAGTGGTGACTCTTCATCGGTATTTGCATCATCCACGAAGTTCAGGAGCAGTTTCAGACAATTTGTGTACTGCTGGAGCATTTCCTTGTAGAGTTTTGCCGCCGGAAGTACTTTTTGTTTGCAGTTGTCAGTTGGGTGCACTTTGTAAAACGGGAGTTTTTTCAACTCCGTCAATTTTGACTCTAAAAAAAGTATTTCCTCAACAAGGTCGGCCGCTTCCGCTCTGTCCTTGCACAGTTTGGCAATCTCTTCTTTTCTCTCCATGCAATTACTCCTTGGTATCGTCTTCCTCGACATCATCTGCGATTGTCGGCGAATCTCCCCAAATGGCAAATACCGCCTGCGTGACATCCTCCGGCTCGTTTTCCTGAATTTCCTTTCGTCCGGATAACGAATTCGCATACGCCCGGCGATGCGGGTCGCCAATCTGTACCATCTCGCCGTCAAGCGACACAAGCTGCGATGTCATGATACTGACACCGTCCGGCGTCAACATATCCACTGTCTTCTTTTCCTTGAGTTCCATTTTGTCCTCCTTCCTATACGTGATACCAGCCCCACAGTTCGACACATCCCTCACCTGACACATCATCTGCATTAAGTATCACCTCATCAGTTTTGGAAATTTGCGTCGGTCTTGTTAATTTACTTTTTTCCGAATCATAAACAAACAACTCGGATTTGTTATTCATTGAGAGATTTCCCGCTGTAACAAACGGTAATCCTCTGAGCTTACTTGGCACTGTTCCTGTCATGTTTGGTATTGCAACATAGATATATACCAAACTTTCTATCTTTTTGTATATCCCCTTTGCACTAGCTATGTTCGAATTGCTGCTATCACTCAGCACTCCGGTAAAAGTGCCGGATTCATAACTTGCTCCGCTTTCTCCGGCCGGTCCTGGTGGTCCTTGGATGCCCTGCACGCCCTCCGGGCCTTCGTCTCCTGTGTCACCTTTCGGTCCTTTGAAGTTTCCAATCAAAACTTTTGCCATCGTTTTCACCTTCTTTCTTACTCATCCGGCAGGATAACATAAACGTTTCCTTCGTCATCCGTCTCGAACTGTGGTGGATTGTCATTATCTGCGCATAGTGCGTACAAATTGCCGTCTTCGTCTCCGGTCAATGCGTAAAAACCGTTTATCGTCGTTATAATCCCGCTGTCTCCTCGTTCTCCTTGCTTTCCCGGCGGTCCTTGGATGCCCGGTACTCCTTGCGGTCCCTGAACACCTTCAACTCCTTGTAATCCTCGTTCTCCTTGCTTTCCCCTTTCTCCTTTGTACTCTCCGGAGGCAAGTTTTTTTACGAATTCATCATTTAATGCTTTGGTATCGTTTCGCAACTGTTCGCATCGTTCGACATCTGTTTCCGTTTTGCTTTTTATATCAATAAGTGCTGTTTGAACCTCCGATATCGCCGCTGTAATTGCCGCATTTGTTACCGGATTCTTGCTTACGACATCCAGATACTCGTCCAGAGTGATTTCTTTCACTTTCAGCTCTGTCTTTTTTGCGCCGGCGCAACTGTAAAGGTACGTCGTTGTTTTTTCGAGTTTCAATTCCCTGTACAGATTTTCGTTTCCCAAAATGTGTACGAACTTCGATTCAGTCACAGCGTCTACATACCTAACATGTATCATCCCGGCATCCGATACATACTCGGTTGGTATCTGGATGTCTTTCGTCGTAACCGGCAAAGTCTTTTTGTAGTCACATCCGTAATATATTTCTAACTTTGCCGACGTTCCGGGATTGTATATGCGAAAATAAATAGCATTTTCTGCCGTCGATATCACATTCAGTTCCGGAACCAGCCCCTCCTCTGTATCTAATGTGATTACATTTTTCAACTTGTCATCACCTCAAATTTCATTTTTCAAAAATCTCAAAAATTGGCTTTCTGCGAAAGGAGTGTCCCCCTTCACAGTTGCCCCGCGACCTCTAATTTTCATCAAGAGGGGGGGGCGTATCTTTCAAACCATTCTTCAATAAATCGTGTCCAATCAGTCTTGTCTCTCGCGTCCTCCGACACTTCTAAGCGGTTGAGACACTCTTCCTTTGTAGCTCTTATGAGTATCTCTCGCGCCCCTAATTCTTTCACAAGGCGCTCTCTTTCGCCTTGTAGAGGATAACCGCCGATAACGTACGCATTCGACCACTTTCCCTGACGATACCGCACAGATTCAACTAGTGCTTTATGCATTGCGAACACAATTGCTTTTAGTCTTGGCGGCTTCTCATATCGTGAAAGCCCTGAAATACATTCCCAAATTGAATCAATATCAACTATCAAGTCTCCTTTGTTCATTGCCTTATTAACATATGTCCTTTTACCTGCAAGCGGCGGACCATACACAAGATAGACCTGACGCTCCTTCGAGCCTAACTTCTCATGTATCCGATTATGACAAACATGGTGCACAAGCTGAATGTTCTCCGGATTCAATGACACCATGACATCGTTTACGTTCTCCTCTGTCAGATGTTCAATGTGATGTCCGATGCAGTCATAGTCTTTTACGATTGGCTTGCCGCAGTACTCACATATCGTCTGACCGTTTTCGTCTAGCCTTTGAAGTCGTATCAAGCGGACTGTCTTCCGCCATTCCCTCGACTGATAAAAGTTGGATAATGTTCTCACCAGTCATCCTCCTTTTTGAATTGTCCTTGTGCTTTCGCTAATAGTTCCGACGCTCTCAACCTGTCACGCATCCGCTGCGCTTTGTCATTCATGGTTGCTGTCCAAAAGGCTTGCGTCTCCTTGATGTCCGCAATGTGTACCTCCGGGTCATTCATTGCTTCGTTTAGTAAATACTCCATGTAAGTTTGTACTGCCGGATGTGCCACTACTTTGTAGGCGTGGCCGCGAGCGTACTTTTTCGAGTAGCCTGCCATAAGTACCGCTCTTTCGGCGTTTCCTGCCGCTGCTCCTAAAAAGTATTTTGCCACTAATTTGTGCTGAGGCTTAACCTTTGGCTCTTCCATATGTCTCACCTCATCCCTGTCTCTAAATCTTTTTCGTGTACTCCAGTTTCACCCAGCCTTTGGATGTCTTTCCCCATCCATTGGTTTCTTCTGTAATCTTAAGCGTAGAGCCATACGGATACGCCATCACTGTGCCGTACTTTGTACCCGGTCCTTTTCGACAGTTCAGTCCGCTCTTCGCTGTTACTTTTACTGTTTTGCTGGAATCCTTTTTCTTCGTCGCCGTCTTTGTTTCTGTTTTTGTTTCTGTTTTATGCGCTGGCTTGGCTGTGCTTTTTCCGGTAAGACCGGCAACAATCGCCTTCGCCATCTTTCCGGCATCAAACAGCTTCGCATCGTCCTTGTCATCCACGAAGCAGCACTCTATCAAAAGAGCCGGTGCCTTAGTGTGATTCAATACATAGAGGTCTTTTCTGACCTTTACGCCTCTGTTCTTAAATCCAAGTTTTGAAATCTCTTCACAGATACGAGTTGCTTTTTCCTTTGCTTTACTGTTTTCACTAGCAATATAAACTTCCACGCCTGTGGTCTTTCCATTGCCTTTCTTGTCGCCCACTCCACAGTTGAGATGTATTGATACATCCACATCCACGGTGTGCGTATTACACTTTGCGACGATTTTCCTCAGGATGTCTCCCTGCGATGTTCCATTGTTCACCGTACAATCGTACGCTGTGTGTCCTGCTGCCTTTAATGATTTGATTGCTGCATTCTTTACGTTCCGGGCTTCTGTCGACTCTTTCAAAAAGCCAGTCGCCCCACATGCTACTTTTCCATCCGGATTATGTCCGGCGTGCATATTAATTTTCATGTTCAAGCCTCCTATTCTCTTTTTCTGACATTTCCAAGTCCTCAATGCGATGCTCGCACACTTTCATTTTTTCTTCCACGACTGGCATACGCTCCGCAAAATTGTTATGCTTATCCACCTTTTTTTCCAACTGTTCGATCCGGTACGACATCAACCTCATACCACTAAAGGAGCCGATTACCGTTCCCGCTAAACTGAGGACACCAACAATCACCGACTCAAGCATCCGCATCGTCCTCCTGATAGTTTTTCTTGCTCAGTCCCAACAGACCTGCAAGAGCTGTATCTGCTGCCGTGATAGTTCCTACAATCTGCTCCACGTACGAGATATTCCATATCGTACCCAGCGCAAATATAAACGTCCCCAACGTAGGCAGTCCATACATCGCCCACCACTTAAGCCTGTCGTATGTTCCATCTTTCAATTTGAATTTTCTCATGTTCCGCACTCCTTTCCTTAACTTTTTCCATACCATAACATGAAAAGGAGTTCCGTGAGTCCTAAACTTTTGCATAAAAAAATAGGCAACCGAAGTCACCTATGCAATGCCCTTTTTCTCGTTATTCAATTCAATTTGAAGTAAATTTGAAGTAAAACCGTTTTTTGATAGCCGCAAATGTACCGATTTATCGGTATTTTTCTTTATTTTTCGCACTCATTCAAGTCGACTGCTAACAATTTCATGTTTCTTTATAAATTGCAGACAATTGTCATCCCACGCCTGCTGTCCTTTTTTATCCAGAGAAAACTCCTTTTGCATATATCCGGTCACAAACTGAAGTTTTTCTTTTTCATAGCGGATTTGAATCGAGCCGACATCTCCATTTGGCATGTAATGACAAAAATCAAATAGCATTTTCTGTGGCACCTTATTTCCTTTTATCCACGAAAAGACAAATGTTTTCATCATATTCCATGTGACCAGACCGGTTTGGTCTGTTCGTTTTTCGTCACTGTCAAACCACTCTTCAAAACATCTGCCATCAATATGAAACGTGGCAAATGTTACCACCTCGCAGGAACGCAGGTGAAAACGGTCAAACATACTGCCCTGAAACATATGCTGCATAAATTCTTTTACGCTGTCAATTTCCAATACAATCATTTCGTATATTATCCTTCCTAATTGCTCATACTAGCATTGTTACAAAGTAACCTAAATTCACCGATACGGTGAAAGAATGGAGGCAGATTATGCGTGCAGATGAGCAAACTTACCGCGATGTAGCAAAAAACTGTAGTGCCTATGAAGTAAAGGACTGCTGTAGCTGCAGCAACAAATCCGGCGATGTCAATGTTTCCTGCGTAACATGTAAACATTTTACGTCAGACAAACATTGTTCTTTGGATTTGTTCGACCCAATCGTGGAAAACCACAATCTTTAGGCATTTTTATGCCCTTTTGCCGGGATTTTCTTTTTGCTGGGAGTCCCGGCAGTTTTTTTAACCGGTACATTTTCAAAAACAGCAATTGAGCGCGGTGCCAGCTCGTATTTCTTCCCATCCGCCGCCTTTTCTGGCACATTGGAGGTGTCTAACACTCGTTTCCATTCTTTATTTTCTTCAATATCCGGGAGATAAAATACATGTGGCTCCCAGTGAAAATTAAATGCAAAATATAAGGAATTCCCGCCATAATAGCCACCGAAAAACAAAACACCAAGTTCCCTGCTATAATATGAAAACCTTGCATTCCACGGCTCTACTCCGTGACAGGATACATCCGGTGCGCCAAGCCCCTCCGAATCCATACCGGTCAGATACCGTCTGCTCTGATAGAGTGGATGTTCCTTACGAAACTCAATCAACTTCTTTACATAGGAAAATAAATCTTTATTTTTCTCTAACAGACTCCAGTCAAGCCACGTAATCGCATTATCCTGACAATATGCATTATTATTGCCTTTTTGTGTATTTCCAAATTCATCCCCCGAAAGAATTCTCGGCGATGCCATGCCAAGCATAAGCATAAGAAATGCATTTCGTTCCTGACTGGCACGTTTTTCACGTACTTCTTTTTTTCTCGAAGGTCCTTCTGCTCCACAGTTCCAACTATAGTTATATTCTGTTCCATCGAGATTTTTTTCTCCGTTTGCCTCGTTATGCTTCACATCATAAGACACCAAATCCCGCAAAGTAAATCCGTTATGCCCGGTAATCGAGTGAACCATGGCAACTCCTTTTTTCTGCTCACGGAATTGATAATAAAAATCCTCAACCTGTCCTTCATCACTTTTTAGAAAACGCCTTGCTGTCACCAAAAAACGGTCATTCATCTCACAGAACATTTCCTGACCGGCTTCATAGCCGCATTCATCCCAGTGATAGCCAAATAATTTCAAATGCGAAAGAACCGGATCCTGTCTCAGCCATTCAATAGACACACACTCCTGATTAAATCGGAACCCATCGATATGAAAACGCAGTGCATAATACCGCATACAAGTGAGCATAAATTCAGGTGACACATCCTTAAAATAAAAATCCATCACCACATTCATTCCCTGAGCATGAACTGCTTTAATCAGTTTTTGAAATTCTTTTACCTGTCCGCCTGCTTTTGCCGCATAGCCGGCTTTCGGTGCAAAATAAAACGCATCCTCTGTATAGCCCCAGTAATTAACCTTTTTCAAATCCACGCCATTTTCATCGTGCATACATTCATTAAAGTCATATGCCGGCATGAGTAACAGCGTATTTACCCCTAAATCTTTGAGATACGGAATCTTTTCCTCCATGCCGGAAAATGTACCTGGATTTTTTACATTTGACGACTTATGTTTCGTAAATCCACGGATGTGGCATTGATACAAAATCATATCACGTGCCGGAATTTTTTTCCAATTTTCTCCTGTCCAGTCAAATTCTTGAAAATCAAAACAGGCTCTCACTTTTCCCTGACGTCTGCCAAAGCGCTCTCTTCCGGTAATCATTCTGGCATAAGAATCTATAAAAGTTTCACCATCGGCTACAAAAAAATAAGGCATTCCCTGAAGCCTATCTGCCAAATTCTCCGCTTGTAAGACAACTGTAAAATAATCTTCCATCCCGCACATCTTCGCCGGATACATCGGAAACAGTTTCCGCTTTCCCTCTTCTATAACTGCCAACTGACATTTCTTCGCTTTCGGCCGCCAGACAGAAACCAAAACCTCATTTTCATTCTGTTTTCTGACACCGCATGAAAATTCCTGCTGCATCTCATATGGTCTTGTCTTTATCATCTCGAATAATGTCATGCAATCCTTCCTCCGTAATTTCTAAAACAATTCGTCCAATTTAAGAACTTTTCTTTTATTATACCGAAAAAGAGTGGAAGTAACAAGAAAAATATGATAAAATAGAAGTCGACACAAATAATCTACAAATTTGGGAAAGGAGATTTTTTATGTTATTAGACAGAGAATACAAAGTACCTTCCAAAACGAACAGCAAAATCAATTTAAAAGTCGTTCCGGGACATTTTGCAACGACATCTTCACACATTAATTTTTATATGGATATGACCACCTTAAAAGTTCGCCAAAAGGAAGCTTATGAAGTAGCAAGAGAAATGGCAAAAGAATACCAGTACAGCAAACCGATTGACACCATCGTATGTATGGACGGCTGTGAAATCATCGGTGCCTGCTTAGCAGAAGAACTGAACAAAAACGGTATTATGTCATTAAACCAGCATGACAGTCTGTATGTCATTACACCGGAGTTTGACGGAAACGGACAGATGATTTTCCGCGACAACTTACAGCCGATGGTAAGAGGAAAGAACATCCTTCTTCTTTTGGCATCCGCAACAACCGGACGTACCATTGCCAGAAGTCTGGAGTGTATTCAATACTACGGCGGTATCATTCAGGGCATTTCAGCAATCTTCAGTGCGGCAAAAGAAATTTACGGTGAGCCTGTCCACTGCATCTTCTCAACAGAGGATTTGCCGGACTATAACACCTTTACGCCAAGTGAATGTCCACACTGCAAAAACAAAGAAAAAATTGATGCGATTGTAAACGGATTCGGATATTCCGAACTGTAAATCGTACATATTTAAAACGGTAAATCACTGAAAATATGCTTTCTAAGTGATTTACCGTTTTTTTATTATTTCAACTGTTTCAATATTTCAAGTAAATATTCCCACGTTCGTTTCACGCTTTCCACATCCATACTCTCTTTCGGCGTGTGGATATCTTTCATATCCGGTCCAAACGAGACACAGTCAAGTCCCGGTATTTTCCCGGCAAAAATACCACATTCCACACCTGCATGAAGTGCCTCCACAATAGGTTTTCTGCCATATTGCTCTTCAAATATCCGGCACATCAAATCACGCAGCGGTGAATTTTCCAGATACTCCCATGCCGGATAATCTCCATTTGTGGTAACCGTGCCGCCTAATGTTTTTGTCAGACAAGCAATCTGGTCAAGCAGCACCCGCTTTTCCGACTCCACACTGCTTCGCACCGAGAACGACAGTGAAACATGGTCTTTCTCCGTCTTCATAATTCCTAAATTTAACGAAGTCTGGACAAGTCCTTTCATTTGAAAACTCATCTTCTGAATTCCTCCCGGCAGACAAAGAAGGGCGGTAATCACCCTATCCGCGGAATCTTTCGTCATTGTCAATTCTTTTTCTACAGCTGTAGTTTTCTTTGCCTCCACCAAAATCAATGGGTCTGTTTCCAAAAACTCATGTTTTATTTCAGCGGAAATCTCCGCAATCTTTGTATTGATTTCAGACTGCCATTTTTTCGGACATACAATGACTGCTTCTGCCTGTCTCGGAATGGCATTATCTTTCAAACCACCATTTAAGGAGCACAGAGAAAATGGAATTTCTTTATGCAGTTCATAGAGAACCCTTCCCAATATCTGGCAAGCATTGGCGCGCCCCTTATCAATTTCGACACCGGAATGTCCTCCCATTAAACCACTGACCGAAATAACGTATTTTATACCATCGCCCGTCTCAAAGGAAAGTGGAAGTTCCACCTGCGCCGTCACACCGCCGGCACAGCTGACTAACAAATGCCCCTCATCTTCGGAATCCAGATTCAGCATCGTTTTTGCATAAAGAGGCGAGGCATCCAAAGCCGTGGCACCTAACATTCCGATTTCCTCATCTACCGTAAACACAACCTCTAACGGTGGATGAGGATACTCATCCGTCTCCAATAAAGCAAGGGCATACGCAACGGCAATACCGTCATCTCCGCCAAGCGTCGTTTTTTCTGCTGTCACAATCCCGTCTTTCACTTGCAGACAAAGTCCATCCGTCTCAAAATCAATGTCACAGCCCTCTTCTTTTTCGCAGACCATATCCAAATGCCCCTGCAGCATAACCGGAGCCGAATTCTCATATCCTTTTGTGCCATCTTTCCATATTATCACATTGTTATATTCATCCTGCAAATAAGTAAGTTGATGTTCTTTTGCAAAAGAAACACAATAATCACTGATTTTTTTCGTATTTCCTGAACCGTGCGGTATTCCACAGATTTCTTCAAAATAATACATCACACGTGCCGGTTCTAATGCTTGCAAAACACTCATTGCCAATTCCTCCTATCTCTGTGTAAACTTTTTCACTTCTATTGTATGAATCCACATTCTCTGTGTCAAGCAATTGTAATTTACCCAAAAAGGTGCTAAACTATGTTTATTAACTTTGCAAAGAATGGAGATTATTATGCTATGAAACATTTAGAACTTGGCTTTGTCGGATTTGGACTCATTGGCGGTTCCATCGCAAGAGCACTTAAAAAACAAAATGAGGATGTGTCCATACACGTCTATTCCAGAAGAAAAAATCCGGCACTTGATGAGGGCATGGCGGAAGGAATCATTGATTCTATCTGGTATGAAATCGATGAGCGTTTTTCCACCTGCGACATTATTTTTCTCTGTGCGCCGGTTCTAAAAAACACAGACTATCTGCCCGTTTTAAAGCCGCTGTTGAAGCCTGGCTGCATCCTTACCGATGTCGGAAGCGTAAAGGGAAATATCTGTAAAAAAGCAGCCGAACTTGGACTTGGCCGTCAGTTTATCGGCGGACACCCAATGGCTGGTTCCGAAAAAACGGGGTATGAAAATTCCACCGATATTTTGTTGGAAAATGCATACTATTTATTGACACCATTTGAGGAGACACCGATAGAAAACTTGTCTCTGTTAAAAGAACTGGTAGCAAAAACCGGTGCAAACTGTGTCGTTTTATCACCATCGGAACATGATAAAATTACTGCTGCCATCAGCCATGTGCCGCACATTATCGCCGTTTCCCTGGTTAATATGGTTCGCACAAGTGACAACGAGGAGCAGAATATGAAGGCGTTTGCCGCCGGCGGCTTCAAAGATATTACAAGAATTGCCTCGTCCTCTCCACAAATGTGGCAGGATATTTGCTTAGCAAACAGCGAAAGCATTGATTATTTTCTCTCTCATTTTGAAAAGCAGATTGAAGATTTCCGCCACATGATAGCAGAAAAAGACGGAGCTTCCATTCAGGATGAATTTCACACGGCAGGAGACTACAGGGATTCCATACCGGCAAAGAAAAGCAGTGTAATTGCCCGTTCGTATGATTTATTCATAAACATCGATGACCGCGCCGGTGCCATTGCCACAATCGCCACGATTCTGTCAGTGAACGGCATCAGCATCAAAAATATCGGCATCATTCATAACCGTGAATATGTAGATGGTGTTATGAAACTGGAACTTTACAAAGAAGAAGACGAGAAAAAAGCAAGAGAGCTTTTAATCCAGAATCGATATGACATTGTGGATAGGGATTAACACCTATCCACAAAAATAAGTAATTGCCTGCGGATGATTTTGAATCACCGCTTTTTTATGTTTTCCACCATTTTCCCCATCCAGCGTATACGCTAGTGCTTCCTTACAGCTGATTTCCACATGGGAACTGTGTATCACTTTCACCTGCGAATTTGCTTTTCCATGCAGCAAAAATGCCATCACCTGATTTAATTCAATCGGATTTTTCGGTGTTTTCACAAAAATACCATCAAGCAGTCCATCTTTTAAACTGACACTATTTTTCTTGTATAATTTTAATCCTGCTACCGATTTTGCATTTGTCACCATACCAAGAATACAATCCTGCTCCCAAGTTTCCAAATCCGTCTGCACCTTTATATGATAACTTTTGGTCTTTCCCAATTTTACCGCACCATCTAAAATATAGGCGGTCTTTCCAAACAAGTTTTTCGTAGCCTGCGGTGTTTCGTAAGAGACCGAGGTAAAAGCTCCAAATGCCGCCACATAGGAAAAGAAATTGCCGTTCATGTCACCGACATCATAAGCGCCTTTTTTGTCTCCCACCGCAATCTGCGCACAGGGAATCACTCGTTTTGGCAGCCGGATACTATTTGCAAAATCATTCACTGTTCCTGTTGGAATATAACCGCAGGCCGGACGCATATCGGGTGGCAGAGCCATCAAACCATGAATCACCTCATGCAGTGTACCATCGCCGCCGCTGCATATCACACGGTCACAGCCAATTCCCTTTTGTATAATAAATTCGGCTGCATCACCCGCTTTCTGTGTTGCCGCAATCGAAACGTCCCACTGTCTTTTCATCATCAAATCTATGATATCGGCAAGTTTGTTCCGCAAAGTCCCCTTTCCGGCGCGCGGATTATAAACGAATAATACCTTTTCTTTTTCCATAAAAATCCCTCACTAATCGTCTAATATAATCATTGCATCTCCAAACGAGAAGAATCGGTATTTCTCCTGCACCGCCTCTTCATACACACGCATAACCTGCTCTTTTCCGGCAAGTGCAGAAACAAGCATTAAAAGAGTAGATTCCGGCAAATGAAAATTCGTAATCAGCACATCCATCATTTTGAAAGAATAGCCCGGATAAATGAAAATATCGGTATCGCCCTGTCCCGGCTTAAGCACACCATTTTCATCGGCAGCCGATTCAATCGTCCGGCAGCTTGTCGTTCCCACGCAGACAATCCGTCCACCGGCCTGTTTTGCCTTGTTGATTTTATCTGCCTCTTCTTTTGTTACCTGATAAAATTCAGTATGCATATGGTGCTTCGACACATCATCGACTTTTACCGGTCTGAATGTACCAAGCCCGACATGCAGCGTAACATTTGCCACAAGCACTCCTTTTTCCTCTAATTTTTGAAAAAGTTCCTCCGTAAAATGAAGCCCTGCCGTTGGGGCTGCTGCCGACCCTTCGTATTTTGCATAAACGGTCTGATAACGGTTCTTATCTTTCAATGTATGCGTAATATACGGCGGAAGTGGCATCTGTCCAAGTTGATCTAAAATCTCCTCAAAAATCCCCTCATATTGAAACTGAATCAAACGGTTTCCATCCTCTTTAACATCAATAATTTCTCCCGTCAAAATTCCATCTCCAAAAGAAATCACGGCTCCTTTACGCGCTTTTTTCCCCGGTTTTACAAGAGTTTCCCAAACATCATTCTCCATGCGTTTGAGAAGCAGAAGTTCAATTGTTGCCCCGGTATCCACTCTGGTTCCGTATAATCTTGCCGGAATTACTTTCGTATTATTCCGCACCAAACAGTCTCCCGGCTTCAAATACTCTACAATATCCGTAAACACTCTATGCTCCACGCGTCCGGATTTCCGATGCAGCACTAAAAGTCTTGATGAACTTCTGTCCTCAAGCGGATCCTGCGCAATCAATTCTTTTGGTAAATCATAATAAAAATCACTTGTTTTCAACCGTCTCATCCTCTCTGTTTTTCTGTTCCCCTATTGTAGCACATGCGATGACGGTTTTCAATTCTCGAATTTTACATAAAATTTACGTAAAAATCAGATAAATACGTCTTTCCATTTTTGCAAATTCATTGTAAAATAGAAACAAAGAAATTGGTTTCAGAATGGAGGTATTTATGGCTTCTACAACTTATGCGGCAATTCATGTCGGATCAAATGAATTATGTATGAAAATATATGAAATGTCCCGTCAGAATGGAATTCGTCAGCTCACTTATGTACGTCACCCGCTCAGTCTTGGTGCGGAATCGTACACCGAAGGAGTCATTTCCTATCAGACACTTACAGAAATCTGTAACACACTAAACGATTTCAAACGGATTATGACAGAATTTCATACTGACAGCTGGGACGTCTGTGCCACCAGTGCAATGCGCGAGGCAAAAAATGTTTTAGTTGTCACCGACCAGATAAAAATCCAGACCGGATTCAAAGTAAAACTTTTCAGTAACAGCGAAGCAAGATTCCTTTACTTCAAAGGAATGGTTCACAATGAAAAACAATTTGAACCACTCAGTGAAGAAGGATGTCTGGTTCTCGATATTGGTGCCGGCAGTGTCCAGCTCTCTCTTTTTCAGAACGGGCATCTGCAGCTGACACAAAACCTTTTACTTGGTTCTTCGCGTATTCAGGAACTGCTCTATGCAATGCAGGATGAAGCCTATGACTACGATGCGTTGATTGATGAATACATCGAAAAAGATTTGGCTTTATTTAAACGACTGAATTTAGATAAAAAAGAGATTCACTGCATTTTGGCAGCTGGTGAAATGATTCCGGAAACCTACTACCACATGAAAGAAGCAAAAAAAGACTTTGAGGGCTTTTTGCCGGATAAAATATTTACCAAAAAGAAAATGCTAAAATTAATGGGAAATATCCATGCACAGTCACTTCTTCCTACTTTGCTTTTGATACGCAAAATTACACAACTTACGGATTGCCAGAATGTCCTTCTCTCTCCGATTAATCTTTGTGATGGATTGGCTGCTGATTATGCAGAGAGAAAACTCCGCCTTTCCTGCGGGCATGATTTTACAGAGGATATTCTCAGTGCTTCAAGAAATGTGGCGCAGAAATACGAAGTTGACTTAAACCACATCGATACCGTGCAGACTCTGGCACTCCAGATTTTTGACCGAATCAAAAAAATACACGGTCTTGGGAAACGTGAGCGTCTGCTTTTACAACTCGGCGTCATTCTTCACGGCTGTGGTGCCTATATCAATGCACTGCACGCAAGAGAATGTTCCTATCACATTCTTTTGTCAACGGAGATTATCGGAATCTCTCACAAAGAACGTCTCATCGTTGCCAATATGATTCGCTACAACGATGAATCTTTTCCTTCCTTTGAGGAATTGGACGGTGATTTTTCAAGAGAAGAATATATTACAATCGTAAAATTGAATGCGATTTTAAAAATTGCTAATGTATTAGACAAAAGCAATCGTCAGAAAATTAAAAATGTCGGTGTATCCGAGCGAAATGGAATACTGACAATCACGGCGGACACCATGGCGGATATCACCTTGGAAAAAGGCCTCTTCTTACATAAAGCAGATGTCTTTGAGGAGGTCTTTGGTATCCGGCCGGTACTAAAACAAAAACGAACAGGAAAGCGAGGATGATGATATGACCCAAAGCGAACGATTTACCAACCGCGAGTTAAGCTGGTTAGCCTTTAACAAGCGTGTTTTGTCCGAGGCGAAAGACAACCATCTTCCGTTGATGGAACGATTAAAATTTTTAAGCATTACCGCCTCCAATCTGGATGAATTTTTCATGGTCCGCGTTGCCTCTCTGAAAGACCAGGTAAATGCCGGTTACACAAAAAAAGATATTGCCGGTATGACCAGTAAAGAACAGATTGATGCGATTTTGAAAGAAACGCACAAATTTACAACGGCTCAATATAATACCTACAACCGTTCTTTTCTTCCTTCACTGAAGAAGAATGGTTTGAAAATCGTCACAGAATTTGAAAAATTAACGGAAGAACAAGCAGACTATGTTGACAACTATTTTCAGAAAGAAGTTTTCCCTGTCCTCACTCCGATGGCTGTGGATTCTTCCAGACCTTTTCCGTTAATCCGCAACCGCTCGCTTAACATCGGAGCGTTGTTGATGGATAAAAAGAAAAAGGGAACCATTGATTTTGCCACTGTGCAGGTTCCATCCGTTCTGCCGCGCGTTGTCACAATTCCGACCGATGGCGATAACTGCACTACTGTAATCCTTTTAGAGCAGATTATCGAAAAGAACATTCAAAAACTATTTTTGAATTACAAAGTTCTTTGTCAGGCTCCATTCCGTGTAATGCGAAATGCTGACCTCTCCATCGACGAAGATGAGGCAGCAGACCTTTTAATTGAAATTGAGAAACAGTTGAAGAAACGCCAGTGGGGCGAGGCCATCCGCTTGGAAGTCGAAGACAACATGGATAAACGGTTGTTAAAGACACTGCGAAAAGAATTAAATTTAAGTGAAGATGCCATTTTCAAAATTAATGGTCCTCTTGACCTGACTTTTTTAATGAAAGTATATGACATCGAAGGTTTTGACCATTTAAAAGAGCCAAAATATATACCACAGCAGCCAAAAATGCTGGATGCCTCAAGAGATTTATTTGAACAGATACGGGAACATGACATTTTGCTTCATCACCCATATGAATCCTTTGACCCGGTTGTCAATTTTGTAAAAAAGGCTGCAAGCGACCCAAATGTACTTGCGATTAAGCAGACACTTTACCGTGTCAGCAGCCATTCGCCGATTATTGCTTCTTTGGCGCAGGCAGCAGAAAATGGGAAACAGGTGTCTGTGCTCGTTGAATTAAAAGCACGTTTTGATGAGGAAAATAATATCGTGTGGGCCAAGAAGTTAGAGAAGGCCGGGTGCCATGTTATCTATGGACTAGTCGGCTTAAAAACTCACAGCAAAATTACACTTGTTGTCCGCAAAGAGGAAGACGGCATCCGCCGTTATGTCCATTTGGGAACCGGAAACTATAACGACTCCACCGCCAAACTCTACACCGATATGGGTATGTTTACAAGCAAAACCCGCTACGGAGAAGACGCCACGGCAGTCTTTAATATGCTCTCCGGTTATTCCGAGCCGCTTGTATGGAACAAACTGTCCTTAGCCCCTCTGTGGCTGCGCGGCAAGTTTTTATCCTTGATTGAGCGTGAAAAAGAACATGCAAAAAATGGACACCCGGCAAGAATTATCGCAAAGATGAATTCCTTGTGTGACCCGGGAATTATTGAAGCACTCTATGATGCCAACGAGGCAGGTGTGGAAATCGATTTGATTGTGCGCGGCATCTGCTGTCTGCGTGCCGGAATCAAAGGCTTAAGCGAACATATCCGCGTGCGCTCCATCGTCGGCACCTTTTTGGAACATTCCCGCATTTTCTACTTTGAAAACAACGGAAATGCCGAATATTATATGGGAAGCGCTGACTGGATGCCAAGAAACTTAGACAAACGTGTAGAAATCTTATTCCCGGTTGAAGACCCGGTATTGCAGGAAGAGATTTACCACATTTTGCACATGCAGCTCTCGGATACAAAAAAAGCCCACCTTCTCATGCCGGATGGACACTATGTGAAGGTAGACCAGCGAGGAAAAACTCCTCTGAATTCACAGCTGTATTTCTGCGAAGAAGCAATGGCAAACGCTAAAAAATAACGCTTTTTGCCAGTTCATCCGCAAGGTCATTGTACTCATCTCCGGAATGTCCTTTGACCTTTTGAAAATGAATGATTAGTTTATCCTTTAGGGAATCAAAGTACGCTTTATAGGCTTTGGTTCCCTCTTTATTTGTTTTCCATTCTCCGGTACACCATGAAGCAATCCCCTGATAATCATGGACAATCGTAAGGCTTTTTGCCCCCTGTTCAACCGCCATCTTCATTGCCACCTGTGCTCCGAGAATTTCGCCTGCCACATTCCGCATAGCAGCAAGTTCTGAGTCGGTTCCTTTTTCACAATACTCTGTTTTTTCCCCTTCAAAAAAGAACACGACACCGCAGCTGTACTCACCGGTCTCGACATTGTAACTTCCATCTACATAGGCAAGTGCTTCATCTTCTATCTTATTCTCTTTCGTATTATTTCCTAGAAAAGCTTCCGCTTCTTCTTTTGTCGGAAAACTTTTAAAAGATGCATTCGCAAAACCATCTACCTGTGCCTTGCACGCATCCCAGCTTGTATAGATTCCCGGCGTTCTCCCGGCTCTCACTGCATAAAATTTTTTCTTTGCCATCTTATTCTCCCTCTTTTAATTGGTTGATTTCATTTTCTGTCAATTTGCGGTATTCTCCCGGTCCCAAAGCAGGGTCCAAGTTTATCCCGGCAAATGATACCCTTGCTAGTTTTGTCACCTTTGCGCCCAAAACAGCAAACATCCGCTTCACCTGATGAAACTTCCCCTCCGAAATCGTAAGCCTTGCGTGCCCGGATTCCATAAGTTCCAGTTTAGCAGGCAGTGTTTTTTTCCGCTCTCCGATTTCCAATCCTTCCGCAAACAAAACCACTGCATTCTCAGGCAAAGTTCCTTCGTAAACCACATCATAAACTTTTGCCACATGATGAGCCGGCGATAACAAACGGTGTGCAAGCATTCCATCATCTGTCAAAATAAGAAGTCCCACCGTATCTTTGTCCAGACGCCCCATCGGAAATAATTCCCGTTTCATCTCCGGCAGTAAGGAAAGGACTGTACGCTCCTTCTCATCTTTTGTTGCCGAAACTACCCCTGCCGGTTTATTTAACATATAATAAACGAACTCTTCTGCCCTAATCTCTTTTCCGCAGTAAGTCACATCTTCTTCACTGTCAATTTTACAATTAACCTGTTTTACGACTGTTCCCGCCACGCAGACAAGTCCGCGCCGAATTGCCTCTTTGGCCTCTTTCCTCGTTAATTCTACATAAGTAGAAATATACTGGTCTAACCTCATCTGCCTCCCCATTTTCACCGCACCTTTCTAACTGCATATACTGATAGCAAACTCATTTACCGAATAAGGAGCAAACTTATGCCCATTCGTATTTATATCGATCAGGGACACAATCCCTATGGTTTTAATGCCGGTGCCGAAGGATTTGGATTACGGGAACAGGATATCACCTATTTAGTCGGTGCTTATCTTGCAAACATTTTAAATGCCGATTCCCGCTTCACTGCTATCACATCCCGCACAACGCCGGATGAAATTTTAGGTTACGACACCAACTCAAGCCTCAGAACCCGCACAGAACAGGCAAATCAATGGGGGGCTGACTACTTTTTAAGCATTCACACAAATGCCAATGTAAATCCCGCCATCAATGGCACGGAAGCTTATGTCTATGCCGTCAACACGCCTTCTTATGACCTCGCCGTCAATATCGTAGATGAGATTGTAAGACGTTTAGGTACAAAAAACAACGGTATCTATGCCCGTCCTTCCCTCTACGTATTACGGCGGACTAATATGCCCGCCGTCCTCATTGAACTGGCTTATCTCTCAAACGAAGGCGACGCTGCCCTCTTAGCCGATAAGCCATATGAATTTGCTTATGCCATTTATGTTGGACTTCTGAATTACCTTGGTCTTCCCCAAATTCCGCTATTTGAATAGGAAGAAGTAAACAAGGACGACAACACCTAACACAATTCGATAATAACCAAATGCCTTAAAGTCATGTTTACGGATATAACTCATGAGGTATCGGATTACAAACAGAGATACCACAAAGGCAACTAGCATACCAACAAGTAAAGTCACATACCCCATAGCACCAAAGCTTAATCCACTCTTTATAATCTTTAAGACACTTGCACCAAACATAACCGGAATTGCCAGATAAAAAGTAAATTCTGCTGCTGCACCACGAGCCACACCAAGAAGCAAGGCACCAATGATGGTAGCACCGGAACGAGAAGTTCCCGGCACAACAGCCGCTAATAACTGAAAAATACCAATGATAAGCGCAGTGTCATATCCGATTTCCGTTACCGAAGTAATTGCCGGTTTTCTTCCCTTATTCCAATTCTCTACAATAATAAATAAAATACCATAAACAATCAAAGCACCTGCCACAACATACGCATTGTAGAACACCTCATCAATCCAGTCATCAAACAAAATGCCTACAATTGCTGCCGGAAGACATGCCACGATAATCTTAAACCACATCTGCATAATCTTCCAGTCAATAATGGATTCGCCCCGCTCTCTCTTTGTAAAACGGAATGGCCATATCCTGCTCCAAAATAAAAGAACAACGGCTAAGATAGCACCTAACTGCACAACAACCAGAAACATTTGAGAAAACTGTTCATCCTGAAATTTCAAAAATTCTTCCACTAATATCATGTGTCCGGTACTGCTTACCGGCAGCCACTCGGTGATTCCTTCCACAATACCCCAGATCACCGCAACGAAAACATCGAAAATTCCCATTTTTATCCTCCATTTGCTAAGCAATATATTTTCTACTGTCCCATATTTTAGCACATCCCCTGCCTCAAAACAATCATAAGTTGCAAAAAGAAAAAAAATATTGTAGAATAAGAAGAGTATGTTTTCAAAATGAACAAAAAAGAGGATATGATTATGTATCAATGGATGAAAAAGTATCTTGATCCAATTTGTCCGCTTTTTGCCATCCTGCCACTGTTATCCTGTTTTGGATTAAATATGCTTATTTACAGTGGAACGATGGTAATGTGTGCAGACTGGTATCATTATGACCTTACCACTTCTTTGGATCAGGCAATACCACTTGTTCCGGGCTGGATGTACATCTACTTTGGATGTTTCCTGTTCTGGACTGTGAATTATATTATGGTTGCCAGAATTAACCGGAATGATCCGGACACGTTTTATCGTTTTGTTGCAGCCGATATGATTTCCCGTCTTGTCTGCGGAATCATTTTTATGGTATTTCCAACGACAAATGTACGACCGGAAGTAACAGGCACAGGATTTAGTGTCTTTCTTCTTCAGTTTTTATACGGATTGGATCAGCCGACAAACCTGTTTCCATCCATTCACTGTCTGGTAAGCTGGTTTTGTTACACCGGCATCCGGGGACGCAAAGAGGTACCTGCCTGGTACCGTGCATTTTCCTGCATCTTTGCTCTGCTGGTTGTCCTTTCAACACAGTTCACCAAACAGCATTATATTGCCGATGCCATTGCCGGTGTCCTGCTCGCAGAAGTTCTTTCACTTCTCACACGCAGAGTTAGCTGGTATCGCGCACCAAAGTTAATCTTCACCTGGGTAAACCGGCGGTTGCTTTATGTATTGATTCGAACAAAAGGAGTAGCACGTGAGCAAAAAAACTAGAAGAAATTTATTTAACGCTCTATTTTTGGTGGCTTTGCTTGGGTTAACCATCTGGGCTGTTTTTAAAGATCAGGACTTTGGCGTTATTTTACACACACTCTCCCAGATTGCACCCGGGTTTTTATTAACCGGCTTTATTCTGGTAATCGTGTATGTGTGCAGTGAATCTGTTATTATTAAATACCTGTTAAGTACTGTGCAGATTAAAGTACCTTTATTTAACTGCATCCGTTATTCTTTTGTGGGTTTTTTCTACAGTTGTATCACCCCGTCAGCAACGGGCGGACAGCCGATGCAGATTTACTATATGAAAAAACAAAACATTGATATTCCAACGGCTACTATCATATTAATGTTAGTAACGATTGAATATAAATTTGTACTTGTTTTCATCGGATTAGCAGTTGCCATATTCGGACAGGACCTTA
>ERZ808240.283-NODE-283-length-69274-cov-9.718589_pt1 | contig 69274 bp, 65 predicted proteins | sample MGYA00521084_ERZ808240 | MGnify/ENA primary metagenome ERZ808240 (study PRJEB31516, sample SAMN03275571) | gut metagenome | biome: mammalia-associated habitat; material: feces | host: Papio cynocephalus | place: Kenya | collected 2012-08-06 ...
CGATTTTGTGTAATCAGATGATATTTCAGTTGAGTTTTAGTTTTTCATTCAAGGGTTTCATAAGGGGAGAAGCAGGGTGCTTCTGATCGCCATTGTAATATGCTGTTCAGCATCCAAGTAAAGGCAGGTGGGAAATATAGAAAATAAGCTATCCGATTTTCTCCGGTCCCGGACTATAATGGTATTGTTCGAACAAAGTAACAGCAATATTGCCCCATGCATAAACGTAAAATCAATGGATAAAGGAGTAAGGATATGGATTTGGAGGAAAGAATAGAACTGCACATTCACAGTAAAGAGGGCGGAGACTCCACTGTACATGTCGGTGAAATTATGAAACAGCTAAGTGAACAGAAAATTCCGGCGGTAGCCATCACCAATACATCCAACATTTTCTGTTTTACGGAGATGGAGATGGTTCGAAAATACAGGAAATACACAACGCGTGCAATTTTCGGGATGGAAATGCCGGTGGTAGATGAAGATGGCGATACATACAATATCAGTGTTTTGGTAAGAAATGACGTCGGTCTGAAAAATCTGTATGGATTGATATCCGACAATGCAAGCGCAGAGGATTTTCCGGTATATGAACTAAAGGAAGTGCTTAAACACAGAGAGGGACTGCTTTTAGGCTCCGGCGTAGAAAACGGAAAAATCTACAAAATGCTTAGGAAGGAGGAAACGACAGAGAAACTAAACGAGGCGTTATCCTTGTTTGACTATGTGGAAGTGCTTCCGTTTGAAAAATATGAGTCGGCGAATATAAGAATCATTGATATATGCGGGGAATCCGGGATTCCGGTGGTGGCGGTCAGCGATGCCCATTATATCGATCCGGAGGAGCGCATGGCTTACAAAATTATCTGTCATTGGCGCGGAAGGAACAAATGCACCGAGGACTACCGGTTCCTGAACACGGAAGAAATGCTGAAAGCCTTTTCCTACCTGCCGGAAGATAAGGCCCGGGAAGTGGTAATAAAAAATACCCACCGGATTGCGGAGATGTGTGAGACGATATCCGTTATTCCGAAAGAGAATTATTTTCCCAAAATGGAAAATGCAGCAGAAACGCTTCGGAACAGCTGCTATGAAAATTTGCGGCAGAAGTATACGGAGAAAGAGACGGCAAAGGCAGACGAAAGACTGGAAACAGAACTGGCTGCCCTGCAGAAGACGGAAATGGAAAGCTATGTGCTTCTGTTGAGAGAGCTGCTTGACAAATGTGGGCTCCGGGCCTGTGATATCTCCCTCAGGGGATGCGCCGCCGGGTCTATCGTTCTATATCTCATGGGAATAAGCGAAGTGGATCCGTTGAAGTATGAGTTGGAACCGGAAATCCTCTTTGGAATAGAAAATGACCGGAAAATAGATATTGACATCAATGTTCCCACCGACAGACAGGAGGAGATAATGCAAAAGGCGGGAACGCTGACAGGGATAGAAGCGGCAGTCAGAGCCAGTACTTTTCTGACAGTTACGCATGCATATGCGGAATCTTTGGTGGAAGATTATATAAACGATACAGGGTATTATTTTCTTATGGACAGGCTGGAAGAAATAGTATTGAAACTGACAGGAAATTTCAGAGGCAGAGGCAAACACCCCGGAGGAATGATATTATTTCCGTCCGGCTGTGACTATAAAAAAATCAGTCCCTTGACTAAGACAGAGGATGGAACACTGATTGCATATTATGAATTTTATTTTATGTGGCAAAGTTTTATAAGACTGGATTTACTCTGTTATACTCCACAGGAAATGCTGATTCGGTTATCGGAGCAGACGGGAGTAAATCTGGGCGAAATACCGACAGAAGACAGCGAAGTACTGGCATTATTCAGACCGGATGAACACGGAGAAGTAACAAAGTGCGCGGATCTTCCGGAATTCCGTTCAGAAAAGACAAGAAAAATGGTGGAGGAGTTGCATCCGGAAGGTTTTGACGATCTGGTAAAAATATGTACGCTGAGTCATGGAACTGGTATCTGGGAAGGAAACATGCAGGTTCTGGCAGAAGAAAAGGGATTTAATATCAAGGATATACTGGGAAGCCGTGATGATATTTTCCATCATATTTTAGCGCTGGGAGTGGATAGGGTAACGGCGATTGAAATCAGCGAGGCAGTGAGAAAGGGAACTGTTTCACGCGCTGGAAATGCAAAATGGACTTCCTGGAAAAAAATATTGATGCAAAACGGAGCGGAAGAATGGTTTATCTGGTCCTGCGAGCGGATTCTGTATCTTTTTCCTAAAGCGCACGCCGTTTCCTACATGATTGTGAATATGAAACTGGGATGGTTTAAGGTTCATTATCCCGAGCAATTTGACAGGATGGTAAAACAGTATCCGGAGGAGAGATTCCTTTAAGATAAAAGGGGGATTGTTTTATGATTGATTATGACATCATCGCCGCTCGGATCCGGGAAGCACGTAAAAATAAAAAGAAGGTGTCGCAGAAGAAAATGGCGGAAGATTTGCAGATGTATCAGCCGGACCTTAGTGCGCTTGAAAACAATAAACCGGGGTGCGGTATCCGGGATCTCGCCAAACTGGAAATGATTGCGGATACCTGAACGTCCCACTGAGGTATCTTCTGTTCGGAGAAGGAGAGGATATTGAAAAGGAAGATGATTTTACATAATCTGTAGTGAGGATGTGTAGCAGACATAGCAGACAATTTACATATTGAGGAATATTATTCGGAACGAAATCAAATCCATGTTGATATCGTTCCGAATTTTGTTTAGAAGGAGACTTCCACAGAATACCTAAAAGTCAAATCCCCCATATCCCAAACTTCTAAAAAATGGTATAATGAAATTGTGTAATGGGATACGAGAACAAGAGAGAATGTAGGAAAACAAACAAAGGAGGAGTTACAATGAAACAACAGTTAGAGCCGCTGTTTACACCGTGGAAAATCGGAAATTGCGAAATCAAGAACCGCATTGTTCTGACATCCATGGGAGGAACCAACCTTTTGGGCTGGATGGAAAAGAACCATTTTGACAAAGATGGTGCCAAATTTATTATGGAAGTAGCAAAAAATAATTGCGGTCTGGTGCTGCCAGGTTGTCAGCCGGTTTACAATCCCATGTTCGGAAGCTGGCTGTACAAAAACAAAAAAATGTATGAGGATTTGGCAGAATGGATGCCGGAATTCCACAAGACCGGTGCCAAACTGTTTGTGCAGTTGACGGCTGGTTTCGGACGTTCTTTTACCATCAGTAAGATGATGGAAACTTTGTATACAAATAAGGTGCTCCGTGTTCTGTCCAAGCCTTTTATGGATTTGGACAAGATTACGGCAGCGCCCAGCCCGTCTCCGAACCGTTGGTCGGACAAGGTGCCTTCCCGGGAGATGACAGTGGAAGAAATTCAGGAATTTATTACGGCTTTTGGCAAGACGGCAAAGCTGCTTAAGGATGCAGGAGTGGATGGTGTGGAAATCCATGCCGTACACGAAGGTTATTTGCTGGACCAATTTACCTTAAAATATGTCAACAAACGTACCGATGAGTACGGTGGTTCTTTTGAGAACCGGTATCGCTTTGCGGTGGAAATTGTAAAAGAAATCAAGAAGGTTTGCGGACAGGATTTCCCGGTATCCCTTCGTTACAGTGTGGAGTCAAAGACCAAGGGATTCCGTGAGGGTGCGCTTCCCGGGGAAGAATATGTGGAGGCAGGCCGCGATATGGCGGAGTCCGAAAAGGCTGCCAAGTATCTGCAGGATGCCGGATACGATATGTTAAACTGCGACAACGGTACCTATGATGCATGGTACTGGGCGCATCCTCCCATTTATATGCCGGAAAACTGCAACCTGGAGGATGTGGCGCATATCCGGAAATTCGTGGATATTCCCGTGGTTTGTGCGGGACGTATGGATGCGGAAACAGCGGCAGAAGCCATAAAGGAAGGCAGAATTGACGGCGCCGGATTTGCCAGACAGTTCCTGGCAGACCAGGAATGGGTGACCAAGCTGATGGAGGACAAAGAGGACGACATCCGCCCCTGTATTCTGTGCCACAATGGCTGCTTTAACATGTGTCATTACAAGGGCGTTCCCAATGACCAGGCATTGTCCGACTCTTTGCACCTGGCACGCTGCGCTGTGAATGCAGAGACTATGCAGTGGGAGAAACATCGGATTATCAAGACCGGAAATCCGAAAAAAGTCCATATTATCGGCGGCGGTATCGGCGGCATGGAGGCAGCCAGGGTGTTGAAGCTTCGCGGTCATGAGCCGGTGATCCATGAACAGACGGACCATCTGGGTGGTACGTTTATTGCAGCCAGCGCGGAAAGCTACAAGGGAAAACTCCGGGATTTACTGGCTTGGTACCGGAAACAGATGGCAGATTTGAATGTGGAAATCCATTATAATGAAAAAGTAGAAAATACAGAGCAGTTTGCAGGTGCACCCGTGATTATTGCCACAGGTTCGGTGCCCCGTGTACTGAAAAAAGTGCCCGGTCATGAAAAGATGGTGGAAGCCTGCGATTACCTGACCGGTACTCCGGTAGGAGAAACGGTGGCGGTCATCGGCGGAGGTCTTACCGGCTGTGAGATTGCTTATGAACTGGCATTGCAGGGCAAACAGCCTGTTATTGTGGAAATGAAGGATGATTTAATTGCCCAGACCGGTGTCTGCCTGGCAAACAGTTCCTATTTAAGAGAATGGTTTGCATTGCATAAAGTGCCGGTATATCTGGAAACCACCTTACAGGAAGTAAAGGACGGCAGCATTGTATGCAGGGATGCGGAAGGAAAAGAACTGACGATTTCCTGCGACAGTGTAATCAGTTCTGCCGGTTATATTCCGAACCCGCTTACGCAGGCAGGCGGCAGGACTTATCTGGTCGGTGACTGCAACGGTGTCGGGAACCTGAGAACGGTGGTATGGCGTGCTTATGAAGTAGCCATGAAAATCTGATGGGAGGGATACAAATGAATTTAACAAAAGAACAACAGGATATTTTAGACGGCAAACAGGGCGATGTGCTGGCAAAGGTAATGCAGACACTGGTGCGGTACGGAGAAGTTTTCGGCGCCGACGCCATGGTGCCTGTAACCAGTAAATACAATCATCTGGTTACATCCTTCGGTCTGAAGGCCCTGGCACCGGTCTATGAACTGATGAATCAGCTCATAGAGTCCAACAATGTGTCCAAACAGAAGTTTTCGGCGGACCCGAGACCGCTTGACCCCAACGTACCCAGTTCTTTTCTGCAGAATTTTGTTTTTAAGAATTTCATGTACTCCAAGCAGGATGACTATGAAAAACAACTGACGCAGTTAGGAATTATGGATAAAGATGCCTATACCTGTACCTGTTACATGGATGAAGTGGGCAATACACCGGCAATGGGAGACATCCTGTCCTGGTCGGAGTCCTCGGCGGTGGTTTATGCCAATTCCGTTCTGGGGGCAAGATGCAACCGTAATTCCGGGATCATCGACCTTATGGGCTCGGTAGCGGGCTACGTGCCGCGGTTCGGATTACTGACGGACGAAGGCAGAAAAGCAACCTGGGTGGTGAAGATCGAGACCACGAAAAAGCCGGAAGCGCAGCTGCTCGGTTCTGCCATCGGCATGAAGGTTATGGCAGATGTACCCTATATAGAGGGACTGGACAAGTGGCTTGGCGGTGAACTGGATGAGGCGGCAAAGACCTATCTGAAGGATTTCGGCGCCGCAACGGCCTCCAACGGTGCGGTAGGTTTATATCATGTGGAAAACATTACCCCGGAAGCAGTGAAATACGGAAAAGACCTTGTGGCAGAGGGCGCGAAGGTCTATGTGGTGGATGATGCGGAACTGCAGCGGGTTTATGACAGTTATCCGGTTATCTGGAAAAAGAAGGATGCCGCCCCGAAGCTGTGCTTTATGGGATGTCCGCATATGAGCTTAAACCAGTTAATTGACTGGACGAAAAAAGTGAAGCAAGGCTTAAAAGAAGCCGGAAAGACCAAAGTTTGTATTCCGACTGTCTTTACGGCAGCACCGGCGGTTCTTAAGAAATTTGAGGAAACACCCTATGCGGCTGTCTTAAAAAAGACCGGCGTCATTACTTCTTATATTTGTCCACTCATGTACATGAACAATCCGCTCAGCGGAAAAATGCCTGTCATTACTTCCAGCAATAAATTAAGAACCTATACCAGCGCCAGATATTATACGGATGAGGAAATTTTAGAGCAGATTACGAAGGGAGGCGCATCCAGATGAAAGAGTTTAAGGGCAGAGTAGTAGCAAAAGGCACGGCAGAAGCCAAGGCACTGGTGTCCCACGGAGGACTCAATACACTGGCATCTTTCCAGAAAGCATTGCAGTTTGGAGATAAAAAAGCAACCTGCGGGGACCAGAATAACCCGGACCTTTACGGCAAACAGATGGCAGGGAAGGCATTGTGCCTGCCGACAACCATCGGTTCCACCACAGGCGGACTGGTACTGTACTGCGCCTGCTCCATGGGAAGACAGCCGGCATGCATGCTGTTTTCCGAACCCATTGATTCCCTGGCGGCAGCCGGTGCTATTTTAGCGGATGTATGGCTGGAAAACAGTAAGATGCCTGTCATCGACAGTCTGGGCGAAGAGTTCCTGGCTTATGTAAAGGACGATATGAATATTACGGTAAAAGAAGGTGGAGTAGTCGTATGTCAATCTTAAATCAGTTAAACAGTGTACCGATGTACCTGATCTGCGGGGGAATCATTGCTTTTGTGGCAGTGGTCTGTGTTATTTTCTTGGTGAGAGCTTACCGCACCGGCAAGGCCATCGGTATGGATACCACGAAAATGAAGCGTACAATCATTTCCAGCGCCACATTTTCCCTGCTGCCCAGTGTGGGTATTTTACTGGGAGTCATTGCCCTGTCGGGAAGCCTGGGAACTCCCTGGCCCTGGCTGCGCCTGTCCGTGATCGGTGCCCTGCACTATGAAACCCAGGTGGCTCAGGCAGCGGCGGAACAGGTGGGGCTGAGCACCCTTTCGGCTGCGGAAATGACACCGAGGGCCTTCACTACCATTGCACTTCTTATGAGCATCTGTATTATCTGGGGAATGGTCATGTCAGTATTCTTAAATAAAAAATATACAAAGAAACTGACGGCGGACAAAAAGAGCGATAAGCCCGGGTTCGGGGACATGGCTATGACGGCCATGTTCATCGGACTGGTAAGTACCTATATCGGAAGATACATTGGCGGCTTTATATCGGAAAACGGATTGTTTACGTTTCACGGGGACTATATTCCGTTGATCGTACTGGCGGTATCGGCACTGGTCATGGCGGGTTTTGTTTATCTGGTGGAGAAAAAGAAACAGGCCTGGGTGGACAGTTTTTCCATTGCCGGCAGTATGATTGCCGGTATGCTGGCGGCTGTTCTGGCGGGACTGCTGTAAGACACCGTCTGACAGGAAAAACGTTGCCTGACGGAAAAGCATGCCCGACAGGAAAGCATGCCCGACAGGAAATGCTGCCTGACGGGAAATGCTGCCTGACGGGAAAATATTCTGATTAGGATATGACAGAAAGGATTACAAAATGGAAGAAAATAAGAAAACGGCTGTCTGGGACAGTTATACTCGAAAAACCCATGTGATCGGCAGAATTGTCAGCATTATCACACTGGTCATGCTGGTGGGCGCGCCTTTCCTGATCGGTAAGATACTGGGCGCCTATCCGGATCTTGGGGCGGTGGGAAAGGGATTTCTTTCCGTAGGACTGGTATGGCTGGTCAGCAGTATCGCAGAATTTTTAATTTATACACCTATGTTGGGAGCCGGAGGCGGCTATCTGGCATTTATCACCGGCAACCTGATCAATATGAAGATTCCCTGTGCCGTCAACGCCAGGGATATGGTGGGAGCAAAGACCGGAACTCCGGAAAATGAGATCATTTCCACGATCTCCATCGCCACTTCCTCCCTGGTTACCATTCTGGTGCTGGCAATCGGTGTACTTCTGATGGTTCCCCTGCAGCCCATTTTACAGAGCGAGGTTCTGCAGCCGGCATTTGAAAATGTGGTTCCGGCGCTGTTCGGTGCCATGGCATACAAGTATTATCGTAAAAATATGAAGATAGCAGCCCTGCCGTTAGTGGTTATGAGCCTGCTGTTTATTCTGGTACCTTCCCTGATCGGCTCCACCAGTTTTATGATCATTCCTTCCGGCGCCATTGCCATCGGCATTGCTTATCTGCTGTTCAAAAAGAAGAATGCGGCAGGAAGTAAGAACGGGAATACCAAAGAATCCTAAGAAAAGAGGTCAGATATGAAATACATTGGTTTTATACTTCTTGCAGTGCTCGCAGTCATCCTGCTGCTTCTGCTCATTGCGGTCATCCGGACACTTCTGATGCCGTCAAAAACATCGACCTATATAGCGAAAGAATCCGAGGAAGAGTCCCTGGCGCTGGCACGGAAACTTTCTAAAATGGTGCAGTACGATACCACCTCACATGCCAATGTGCCGGAAGTGGAAAAGTTTTTGGGATTCCATAAGGTATTGGAAGAACTGTTTCCGCTGGTGCATGAAAAACTGGAAAAAACGGAAATTGACGGGAACCTGCTTTTTTACTGGAAAGGAAAGAGTTCACAGAAGCCCATTCTTTTGATGAGTCATCAGGATGTGGTTCCTGCGGAAGGGGAGTGGGTGCATGAGCCTTTTTCCGGAGATATTGCGGACGGTAAGGTATGGGGCAGAGGAACCTCCGATACCAAAGCTTCGGTCATGGCATTTTTCCAGGCGGTGGAAGAGCTGCTGGCGGAAGGCTTTGTACCGCCTGCCGATGTGTATCTGGCATCTTCCTGCACGGAAGAGTGGGGCGGGGACGGTGCACCCAAGATCGTGGCAGAGCTTCAGAAAAGAGGCATTGAATTATTCTTAGTATGCGATGAAGGCGGCGGAATCATCACGGAGCCTATCGGAGGCATCCACGGTAATTTTGCCATGGTAGGTGTGTTTGAAAAAGGAAAGGGCGATGTAAAGTTTACCGCCAGAAGCAACGGAGGTCATGCAAGTACTCCCGTAAAAGGAACTCCCATTGCCAGGCTGGCAGCTTTTGTCAATGAAGTAGAGACTCATTCTCCGTTCCGGAAAAAAATGCTGCCGGAAGTCGCAGCTATGTTTACCCGGCTGGCTCCGTATGCGGGCTTTGGAATGAAATTGATCTTCGGCAATCTGTGGTTGTTCCGGCCGCTGTTAAATGCGGTTCTGCCGGCCATCAGCGCACAGGCGGGAGCCATGTTAAAGACAACCATTGCGTTTACCGTACAGAAGGGCGCCGATGCCTATAACGTATTGCCGCAGGAAGCCTATGTGGGAGCCAATATGCGTTTCATTCCCCATCAGGGAGAAAAGGAAAGCCTGGAGATTATCCGGAAAATAGCCGCAAAGCATGGATTGGAAACCGAAGTTTTGCATGCCAATGATTACACAGAGCCCGTGGACATTCACGGAGAGGCGTTCCGCCTTGTGGAGCAGACCATTGCGGAAACCTTTCCGGGACTTCCGGCAAGTCCGTACGTGATGACGGGAGCAACCGATGCCCGGTTCTACCAGCCGGTATGCAAGAGCTGTATCCGATTTGCCCCGGTGGTTTACGGACCGGAGCAGATGAAGGGAATGCACGGACTGAATGAAAACATTGAGTACAACTGCCTGCCGGGAGCCGTACGGTTTTATAAAAACCTGATTAAGGCAGAGAAATAGAAAATATATCCGGGAAAATACCGCCTACAGCATGCAAATGCCGTGCAGACAGTATTTTTTGCACGAAGAACGCTGGCAACGTGCGTACTTTATAATGGAAATGCCACGATACATATGGTATAATAAATAAAATTTGTTCGTTTACGTGAAAAAGGTGGAATTTCTATGGAAACAAGGATTGAGGGTCTCTGGGACTGTGCATATTGCGGAAAGAAGGGGATTAAGGCCCGCTTTGACGCATGTACTTCCTGCGGAAGAGCCCGTGGCGTGGAAACCGTTTTTTACCTGCCGGAGGATATAGAGGCAGCAACACTGACGGAAAAAGAAAAGGCCATGACGACCAATGAGCCGGACTGGTTGTGCGAATACTGCGGAGCATACAATCGTTCCGATGCCATAAACTGCAGTAAATGCGGAGCATCAAAGGCAGAATCGAAGACCAATTACGGAAGGAGGGGAACATGGCAATACAGCTGATTGCGGATTTATATGAGTGTTCGGAAATCATAGATGATACGGAAGCCATTAAGACGGCGGCGCACCGGGCCATAGAATATGTAGGTGCGGATATTGTGGAGGAATGCATTCACAAATTTGAACCCATCGGTGTGACCTATTTTGCGGTAATCTCTACTTCTCATTTTTCGGTACATACATGGCCCGAATACGGGTATGCGGCAGTGGATATCTTTTCCTGTACGGATGAAGTGGTGGAAGGAATTGCGGAAATACTGAAGGAGCTGTTCGGAGCAGGCAGAATTGTGATGCGTTCCGTGCAGAGAGAGATTGCACCCGGACCGGGACGTCCGGCAGAGGTGGCTGATACGGAACAGAAGCAAAGCCGTCAAAGAAGATAGTGGCAAAGGGGGAAGAAGAGAATGAGTTATCAGGTGGGAACACTGCTTAACATCAATGGTCTTGCAGGAAAGGTGATCGGTTTTATCCGGTATGAAAATACACAGGATCCGGGAAAATTCTGGACAGAGTACCGGCTACGGACGCAAAAAGGAGAAGCATGGCTTTCCTGTGATGATTTTTACAATGAGTATTCGGTTTCCTGGCCGGCAAACGATGTGGACGGCAGAATCGGACCGGAATGGCATAAGGTGGACGAAGGAACCCAGGTGGTCAGAAGCTACGGCGGAGATGTGGATGTGGACCCGGGAGAGCGGGCAACGTTTTTGGAGTTTGAAGACGAATCCGAGGACCATACCCTGTCGGTGGAGATGTGGAGCGACGGAACGGAATACTCTAAGGGAGAATATGTAGAAAAAGAACAGATTGTGGTAACCGGGTTTGAAAAACCGAAAAACAGTGCGAAGGGACTGGGGATTGTTGTTGCCCTTATTGTCTTGTTTATGTTTATACCGCCTATTTTTACTACGTTGTCTTCCGGTATGGCTGTCAACAGCAAAAAGATTTCCTCGTATCTGGAATCCACAGTTAAATATAATTATAAGACTTCCATTACGGGAAATGAGAACCAGACGGCAACAGTATATGAGTATTTTATAGATGCTACCACGGATGATGTGGCAAAGGACATTATCGAGGGTGTGGACGGCAATACGATTTCCGTAACCCAGAAGGATGATGAGTCAGATGCGGAAATAGCAATCCTTACCAAAAAGGAATACTGTCTGATTTACCATCCGGAATCGGAAGAAAATGTAGTGTATGTACAGATATCGAACCGTAAGTACAATTACACCTCGGACAATTCCCCGTACAGAAGTTCCGGTTCCGATACAAGCTGGTACCGAAGTCATTATTACAGCTCGGGATATTCTTCGGATGCAAATTCCTACAAGAGCACGCCTTCGGCGTATTCCATGTATGACGGCTCCACCGTACATAATATCGGCAACGGCTACTTTGATTCCTATTCCAATTCCGTAAGACAGTCGAGCATCAACAGCCGGAATTCCTCAAGCGGAGGAATCAGCAGCGGAAAGTAACAAAAACAGTTAAAAGAAACTAAAAACAGCCAACAGGTAAAAGGAGAAAAGTGTATGTTAACAGTAGCATTGGAAACAGTAGTGTATCTTGGGGTAGGTCTTGTCATGATGATGCTTGGCTATTTTATCATCGATCTGGTCATTCCGGTGGATTTTCCGCAGGAAATCCGGGAGGGAAATAAAGCGGTAGGCTGGGTGTCTGCGGGAATTTATGCCAGTCTCGGGTTTGTCATCCGTTCCGCCATCATTTCCAATACGGTGGGCGAGGCGGTAGAATTGCTGCAGGGAGTGCTGGATACCGTAACCTTTGCGGGCATCGGTATTGTGGCATTTATCGTTGCTTACTTCTTAGTGGATCTGGTAAACCGGAAATTTAATTTTAATGTGGCGCTGAAGGAAAAGAATGAAGCAGCCGGTATTATGATTTTCGGTATCTTTCTGGGTATTGCGTTTATCGTAAGCGGTGTCATCCAGTAATGTACGGCGTGACCGTGATAAATCATTTTACAAAGCAGACGGAAGGAAAACGACATGAGTAAGAAATACAGGCTTCTGATGCTGACAACCCTGATTATTTCAGGCTGTTCCATGTGTTATGAACTGATTATCAGTGCGGTAAGTTCCTACCTTTTGGGAAACAGCACACTGCAGTATTCCATAACCATCGGACTATATATGGCAGCACTGGGTTTTGGATCTTATATTTCCAAATATTTTAAGAAAAATCTGTTTCACGTATTTGTCACAATTGAGTTAAGCATTGGCGTGGTTGGGGGCGTAAGCTCCCTTCTGCTTTTTCTTTCCAATATTTACATCAGCAATTATGCGGCTGTCATGTATGCGGAAATTCTTTTAATCGGCACGCTGGCCGGAGCGGAAATCCCCATTATGACAAGGATTATTGAAGCGGATGAAAATAATCTGTCGGTAACACTTTCCTCCATTTTCAGCTTTGACTACATTGGGGGGCTCTTAGGCTCTATTGCGTTTCCTTTACTCCTTCTGCCGCAGCTTGGCTATTTTGCCACATCATTTCTGTGCGGACTCCTGAATATTGCAGCTGCCATGCTGATTTTGTGGCGGTTTGGAGAGCGGGTGGAAAACATCCGGATTTACCGTGTGATTGCGGGAATTCTTGCTATAGGAATGGCAGTGGGAATCCTGTTTGCGGACAATATTTCCAACAGCATTGAAGACGGACTGTACAGAGACCATATTATCTATATGGAGCAGACACAGTATCAGAAAATAGTTATGACGAAGCATCGGGATGATGTGCGGCTTTACATAGACGGAAACTGCCAGTTTTCCACGGCGGATGAATACCGCTATCATGAAGCACTGGTCCATGTTCCCATGAGTGAACTTTCTAAAAGGGAGGACGTACTCATTCTGGGGGGCGGAGACGGTATGGCGGTTCGGGAAGTTCTCAAATACGATGAGGTAAAGGACATTACCCTTGTGGATCTGGATGCCGAGATGATACGCATCTGTTCCACCAATCCCAACATTACGGAAATCAACGAAAACAGCCTGCAATCGGAAAAGCTGCATGTGATTAATACGGATGCCTATGAATATCTGGAAAAGTCGGAGGATGTGTTTGACCTGATCATCGTGGATCTGCCGGATCCGAACAGTGAGTCCTTAAATAAGCTGTACTCCAATATTTTTTACCGGATGTGCGGAAATCATCTGAAGGATGATGGAGTTATGGTGGTGCAGTCCACCAGCCCCTACTATGCCACAAAAGCTTTCTGGTGTATCAATCATACCATCGAAAGCGAAGGATTCTGTGTAAAACCGTATCATTTGCAGGTGCCGGCATTCGGGGATTGGGGATTCAATATGGCAAGCCGGAAGGAACTGAAGGAAGAACTGACTTTTGATGTGGAGACAAAGTACTTAAGCACGGAGAATGTATCCGCACTTTTCCTGTTCGGAAAGGACGAAATGGCGGAAGATGTGGAGATCAACCGGCTTACCAGACCGGTGCTGATGGAATACTATAATAAGGCAGTGGAGAAGTGGGACTAAAAACGGGAGCAGGCAATGGGTAACGAAGCAGGCGAATGGATTATGCATGGAGTAGAATGGGATGACCCGGAGTGTCTTCATACGGTAGAGGAAGCAATCGCATATATCAATGAAGAGGGATTTCTTCCGCTGTTTAAGAATGACATTCCGGGGTTTTCCCTGGAAGAAAGAACGGCGCCGGAGTACTGGTGGTGTGATATTCCGGAGAAAGACCCCTGGCTATGGCGGGCAATTATAGCCGGGAAACGCGATATCGTATACGGCAAGTTCTTCGATAAAAAAGCCGGTTTTATATCTAAAAAATGGCTGCCGGTGTTTGCCAACTACCGGCGGGACGGATATGATTTTGATGCTCTGTATGAGGACGGAAAAGCACCTTTGAAGCACAAAAGAATTATGGAAAATTTCATGGACGGGAATGAGGACGCGGAAATATTTTCCAGTGAATTAAAGAAGCTTGCAGGTTTTGGCAAGGAAGGCTATAAGGGCTTTGAGGGTGCGGTTACCGGGCTTATGATGCAGACATATCTTTGCAACTGCGACTTTAAGAAGCGAGTCAATAAAAAAGGCGCAGAATACGGCTGGGACGTGGCGGTGTATTCATCACCGGAGCACCTGTTCGGCTATGGCTATGTGACCTCCCGCTATAAGGACGACCCACAGGAGTCATGGCGGCAGATAGTGGAGCACATGCATGAAATTTATCCGATAGCGGCGGATGGGCAGATAAGAAAATTGCTGAAATAGAAAATGGCATATTTGAAAAGACGCATTTTTTAAGAAAAGATATGTTATTGCGGACGGGGACGGTAATTTCAAACCTCATCACGGAAAATACAGCGGCTTTGCGGCGCAGATTATCCAGCATGAGATAGACCACTGTTGTGGGGTGATAATTTAATTAGGAATTAGTCGAGATAGGTGAAAATTGATTAGTAATAATTTTAAGTAGGACGAAATCAGTTTTGTATTATAATTCAATAAACATGTGCCACAAATGGATAAAAAAATTGAAATTGTGGCACTAAAATCAGATAATCCTTGTTTTAACAGGCAGAGCTTGCGTTTGACAGGAAGGGAATGAAGACCAATATGACAAAGGAACAATTCAAAACAGCCCGGGAATACTGGAGCAAAAAAGAACAGATAAAAATGCCGGAGGAACAGCTGAAGCAGGCAATCGAGGCGTATATTGGCGAAAACAATACCTGCGCACTGGCAACGGGAACTGGCGATTATGTCAGATGCACACCCATCGAGTACAGTTATCATGACGGAAAGTTCTGGATGTTTTCTGAGGGCGGTAAAAAGTTTATCGGTCTGGAAAAGAATGACAATGTGAGTCTTGCTATTTTTGATAAATACGACGGTTTTGGAAATTTAAGAAGCCTGCAGGTAACGGGAACGGCAGAAATAGTGGAGCCGTTTTCCGAGGTTTACAATGCGCATGCGGATTATAAAAAAATTCCCATAGGGGCACTGCAGAATTTGCAGCCGCCCATGAATTTAATCTGTGTGACGCCGGTGAAAATCGAGGCATTGTTTTCGGAGTTTAAGAAGGACGGTTACAGCAGCCGCCAGACTTATGTTTACGAAAAGGCAGGGGAGCAGGACGATGCAGTCGATTATCTGTATAAAATTACGGTGGAAATCGATGACGAAAAGGTACGCACTCTTGGGGAACATGACTTGGATGCCGTGTACCGAACCGTACGCGATACGTTTACCCGGTGTGATTTTACGGAACGGTCGAAGGATAACCACAAACTGATTTTTACCATCGAAGACCGCAAGGATGCATTCAGCGATGTGGGACTTGTCACAAACGCCCTGCATGACAGTTGGCTCGGAAAGTACATAAAGAGAATGGACTGGTACGATGCCGGTGACGGCAGTACGGAAGATGTGCTGGCAGAAATCCGCAGCTTTGAAAGTAAGCACGGTAAATAAAGGAAAGGATGTGTTTTGCATGGAAATTAAGAGTATTCTGATAAAGGACACGACCAGAGAAGAAAGAATTCGTATTGTGCAGGAGGGCTTAAGCCAGTGCGGAGGAGCCTGCGATTTCTGCAATGGATGCGATAATTTAGGCGGTGGTTCCGTGGACACGTTCTATGAACCCTATATTAACGGGGAAAAAGAACTGTGGGAAATCAACGAGGAATACAGAAAAGGCTCCGGACTGGTAAGATAAACGGGGCAATTTCGGCGGAGAGGAAGTCCTTGATTATGAGAACAATCCGGTGCAGGCAAGGGAGCAATAAATATGGCGGAAAAAAGCAGGACAGAGTATTCCATGGTGAATACCTCCGTGGCATTTATAGCGCAGATTACAGCCATTCTGATGGGATTTTTCACCAGAGTGGTTTTTACGCATACACTGAGTGAAGGCTATGTGGGCATCAATGGTCTTTTTACGGACATTCTGAATATCTTATCCCTGTCGGAACTGGGCGTGGGCACGGCAATTACCTATGCGCTGTACGGTCCCATTGCCAGAAAAGACACGAAAAAACAGCAGATTTTAATGCGGATGTTCCGTACCTTTTACCGGATAACGGCAGCAGTCGTGCTGGTGGCAGGTCTGTGCCTCATCCCGTTTTTAAATGTGCTTATGAAGAACCGGCCGGATGTGGATCACCTGCTTCTGATTTATCTTTTGTACCTGTTAAATTCGGTGATTTCCTATCTGCTGATTTACAAAAAGACACTGGTGGACGCGCATCAGATGAATTATCTGACCGTGATAAACCACAATGGATTTCTGGTTATTCAGGATATTTTGCAGATAATTATTCTGCTGACCACGAAAAATTTCATCCTGTTTTTGTTGGCGGCGGTGGTTTGCACCATTACGGCGAATATTGTGATGTCAAAGCAGGCAGACCGGCTATTTCCGTACCTGAAAGAAACGTGTGAGGAAAAACTGCCGGAGAACGAGCGGAAGGACATTATAAAAAATGTAAAGGCCATGCTGATGCACAAAATCGGTGAGGTGGCGGTCAACAATACCGACAATCTGCTGATATCCGGTTTTGTTGGGGTTATCAGCGCGGGCGTGTACTCCAATTATTACCTGGTTATCGGCTCCGTGAGGCAGGTGCTTGACCAGGCGCTGCAGGGAGTTACCGCCAGTGTGGGCAATTTAGGAGCTACCGAGGACGGCGAAAAAGTAGGGCATGTATTTGCGGATTTATTTTTTATCGGACAGTGGATGTTCGGCTTTGCAGGCATCTGCCTTTTGGAAATGCTGAATCCGTTTGTGGAGCTGGCATTCGGAAAGCAGTATCTGTTTACGGAAGACATTGTGCTGATTTTGTGCATTAACTTTTTCGTGACAGGTACCCGTCGGGCGGTGCTTATCTTTAAGGAGTCCATGGGACTGTTCTGGTACGACCGTTACAAATCCCTTATTGAAGCCGTATTAAATTTGGGCATTTCCATTCTGCTGGTGGAAAATTTGGGGATTGCCGGAGTCTTTTTAGGAACTCTCTGCAGCACCCTGCTGACCTCCTTCTGGGTGGAACCCTATGTGCTTTATAAGCACCGTTTCCATGAAAAACCGGTGAAATTTTTTCTGAAATATACCTGGCATCTGATGGTTATGGCGGCGGTATGGGGACTGACCCATGTATGCTGCAGATGGTATGAGGGCGGAGCGCTCGGCAGTCTGCTGTTCCGTTTCGGGGTATGCATGGTGGTGCCGAATGTGCTGCTTTTGTTATGTTACTGCCGGACGGCGGAATGCAGGGATTTTTTACGGCTGCTAAAACGAATGGGGGGCAAGGTACTTAGCAGGATAAAAGGGTGAAAATACAAAGTAAACAGGATGAAAAGGGGCAAAACAAATGCATGACAGAACGATAAAAATATCCGTGATAGTTCCGGTCTACAATGCGGAAAAATACTTAAAAGAGGCGCTGGACAGCGTGCTGATGCAGAGCTTTACGGACTGGGAGCTTATTTTAGTGGACAATATGTCGAAGGACAACAGTCTGTCCATCTGCGAAAGTTATGCGCAGACGGATGACAGGGTTTGTGTTTATAAAGAAGAGAAAAACGGCGCCGGGGCAGCACGGAATACCGGCATGAAAATGGCGCGGGGAGAATATCTTTGTTTTCTGGATGCGGATGACTGCCTGGCGGGGGCGGATATCCTGCAAAAACTGGCGGAGCAGATGGAGAGGCAGCAGGCGGACATTGTTGTCTGCAATTACGAGAGAAACTGGAACGGCAGGCTTCTGCAGGCAGCAGGCCATGAAGCTTTTTCTTCCCTTGACAGGGAAGAGGAAAACTTCCGGTTCAAAGGTTTCTTTTCCGTAGGCACGCTTTCCTATGTATGGGGACGGCTTTACCGCAAAGCTTTTCTGGATGAACATAGCATTTGCTTTCAAAATCTTGCCTATGCGGAGGACAAGCTGTTTAACCTGCAATGCTATCTGTATCAGGCAAAGTTTGGTTTTATGGACGATATCGGCTATATCTACCGGAAAAATGACGACTCCATTTCCTATCAGTACAAACCGGAGTCCGCAAAGTGCTGGCTGCAGATTGCCCATACGGTTCAGGAGCAGATAACAGCCGGCGGAAGTGCGTACCGGGATTATGAAGGACTCGTACGGTATACCCTTTTCTTTGCCGCCTTTTTTGATGCCAAGATGGAATACGTGGAGCACGGAAAATCCATGAAAGCCGTCCGGAAAACGCTTCGCACCTACGAGGGAGATGTTCTGGGACATAAATGTTTTCGGAAGCTTGCCTTCGGAAAAGAAGTGCGCCGTATTTCGCAGGGACTGTGGAAGGTAATGATGAGAGGATTTTCCTTTGGCATGCATTGTCATATGTTTGGACTGTTGGCGCTGGGGATTAAATTTCTGATTGACTTGCGAATAGACGAAAGACTGTCCGATACGGGACTGCGGGAAGAATAAAGGAGAAAAATATCTGGTGCGCAGAGACGGCAATCAGAACTCATATCACAAGGATATGGGTTCTTTTTTTGCACAAAAATAAGCATCGCTCGGTTAAACTATGCGTTCAATGACAAGAGGGCGCCCACATACTAAAATAAAAACCACAACGAGCAGCGAACCATAACCACCACAGGAGGTAGCAACATGACGAACACATACAATGATGTACCGGAGGTAGAACGGGAGACGGCGGACGGCATCCGTACCGTTTCCCTTTTGACGGACGCCCTTACAGGCAGGAAGGTGTTTTTATTCGGCAATATCGATGAAAACCTTGTGTTTTCCTTTACCATGCAGATGTTAAATCTCATGGAGGATGAACAGTCGGAAATCAATATTTATATCAACAGCCCCGGCGGCGAGGTCAATGCGGGACTTGCCATTTACGACCTGATACAGTCCTGCAGGGCGCCGATAAACATATACTGCGTGGGTATGGCGGCAAGTATGGGCGCCGTTATTTTTGCCGGCGGTCAGAAAGGCAGGCGATTTATTCTGCCACACAGCAAGGTCATGATACATGAGCCGCTGATTCCCCTCGGGGTGGGCGGTTCCGTATCATCGGTTAAGAACACCGCCGACCTTATGATGCAGACCAGACAGGAATTAAATGAAATTCTGGCAAAGCACACGGGAAAAAGCATCGAAGAAATAAACCGGGCGACCGAATACAATAACTACATGGACGCGAAAGAGGCGGTAGCTTTCGGAATTTGCGACTGGGTAACGGATGACCTGATGTAAAACGGAAGCATCCCCACGGCAGGCACATATAACAGGGAGGAAAAAACATGGCAGACAGAAGTGCGGATAAATATGGTTTTATGATTTTACCGGACGGAAAACGATACAGTTTGGACGACCGGCAGACCAGACTCAACAACAATGTGCTGGTGGTGGGAACCACGGGCGCCGCCAAGACCCGGACGGTTATTACGCCGAACCTTTTGGAATGCGTGGGCAGTTATGTGCTGACGGACCCCAAGGGAAATCTGCACCGGCAGTGGGGACACTATATGGAAGAGCATGGTTACCGGGTGGTGAAGTTAAGCTTTATCCATCCGGAAAAATCCGTCCATTACAATCCCCTGCAGTATGTGAAAAATACGCAGCAAATCCAGCAGCTTTCCCACATCATGGTAAGCGAGAAACGCCGTCACATGGCAGACCCGTTCTGGGATGATTCTGCCATGATGCTGATAAGCAGTCTGATAGCGTATGTGAAGGAAACCGTACCGGAGGAGTCCGGCATGCACAATTTTCATATGATACTGGAAATTCTGCGGGCGGCGGGAAGGGATGACAGCGACAGCCGGGACAGTATCCTGGCAAATATGATGGAAAACCTGCATAAGAAAAATCCCAAAAGCTGGGCGTATAAGCAGTTCCAGAATGTCAATCAGGCGCCGGACAAAACGTTCCACACGATTGTTGTGACCGCTATCAGCAAATTCTGCTCCCTCGACACGGAGGAACTGGCACAGATGATGCGGGACGACGAACTGAACCTGACTTCCATCGGCAGGCAGAAAACGGCGGTATTTGTGGAAGTTTCGGACACGGACAGGTCCATGGATTTACTGATAAACCTGTTTTTTACCCAGACCATGAACCGGCTCTGCACCTACGCGGACGAGCGGTGTGCGGACAGCCAGTTGCCGGTGCCGGTCCGTTTTTTCATGGACGACTTTGCCACAAACTGCCGGATTGACAACTTTGAAAACATGATTTCCAACATCCGCTCCCGGAAAATTTCCGCTATTTTAATCCTGCAGTCTTTGTCCCAGTTGGAACAAAGCTATGACATGGGAGCCCACACCATTGCAGATGACTGCGACACCCTGATTTATATGGGCGGGAATGACCCGAAAACGGCATCCTCCATTGCTACCCGGTGCAACAAAACCACGCAGACCATTCTGCACATGCCGCTTTGCACCAGTTGGATTTTCCGCAGAGGCGCCCAGCCGTTCATGTGCCGGAATCTGGAATTGGACGATTATCTGCGTCAGAAAGGCATTGTGACAAAATGCATGAGGGACGCCCAGGTGTATATGGAATAAAAAATACCGTTTTCATCCGTGCCCTGCCGCAAAATGCGGAGAGCGTCCTCTTTTGTGAAAAGAGAGAAGCCGTCAAAACATTCGCTGCCTACGGCACCGGCGGTGCTTAAATCCGGCATGGTGTCCCGGTTGATGGAAAGCAGCACCAGGGCATTGCTTTCGTCGGTCATGCCGGGTGTACTGAAAAGCAGCGGATTGATGACGCGGGCAGTGTCGTTTTCCCCGAATACAATGCCGGTTTCTTCCTTAAGCTCCCGGATGGCGGTTTTAATCAGAGGGGCGGTATGCATGTCCGTACCGGCGGCGTTTGCTGCGGCATCGGACGGCACAGAAGCTGCTGTCATAGCCGGCAGCAAATCTTCTTTATCGATGAGCCCTGCGGGCGGACTTAAGAGAAACTGCCCGGTAGGATAACGGAACTCATGGCTTAGAAGCAGTCTGGGTTCCTCGTTTTTTATGCTAAGAACCACGATGCAGGTAACGGCATCCGCATGCATGTTCTTAAATTCTTCTTTTGTTTTGGAAGCGACCAAATCGTCGCCGGTGCGTCTGGTGGCATCATAATAATGCTTTCCTTCCGCATATTGCAGATCAAAGACCCGGATAAATTTTGAGTCAAATAAAGGTTTGATATTTTCTTTGGAAAAATCGGGTGTATTCATAGAGGGTTTCCTTTCTAAAAAAGCAGGTCATACTGAAGTCCTGTCATCAAAGAGTCATATAAAATATCATAGCATACTTTGGAAAAAATGGAGGATTTATCTGACAAAAGTGGGAATATCTTGCACTGTAATATAAATGATGCTGAGATAAAAAGCAAAAAATTGATGAAATATGTACCAAAAATGTAACCAAAACATGTTTTATACAAATAAAATCTTGAAGAACTGCATGTTTTACTATAAAAAAGTTTTGAAATTTTGCATGATTTGGGGAAATAAAATATTGAAGAAATGCAAATAATAGAATATACTTAGTTTATAATGCAGGTTGTAATATTCTATCGAAACTTTATAGGAGGCAGGCATGTATTTTAAGAGAAAAGCATATGACGAGTTGAAAGAGTGGAAAGAACAGTATGCTGACAAGTATGCGGTTTTGCTGGAGGGGGCAAGACGAGTCGGCAAATCTACCATTGCTGAGCAGTTTGCCAAAAAAGAATATAAATCCTATATACTGATTGATTTTTCAAAGACATCCGAAGAAATGCTGGCGTGCTTTGATGATATTCATAATCCGGATATGTTTTTTCTTCGCCTGCAGGCGATAACCGGTATCAATTTATATCAACATGAGTCCGTGATAATATTTGATGAAGTACAGCTTTTTCCCAAAGCAAGACAAGCCATTAAGCATCTTGTTAAGGATGGCAGGTATCACTATATAGAAACAGGTTCCTTAATATCCATTCGGAAAAATATTAAAGATATCCTCATTCCGTCCGAAGAAATGAAGATACAGGTATATCCGATGGACTATGAGGAATTTTGTGATGCGACCAACGGCAATTATGAATTGCTGGAAAAAATATATATGCTGAAAAAAGGCGTGGGGCAGCAGGTCAACCGTAAGCTTATGAAAGATATAAGGCTGTATATGGCTGTCGGTGGAATGCCACAGGCAGTAGAAGCCTTTGTAAACGGAGAAAACTTTTCTGCGATTGATATGGTAAAACGCCAGATTATCAAGTTGTATGAGGATGATTTCAGAAAGCTGGACCCGTCCGGAATGATTTCAGCCATGTATCATTCCATACCGGCACAGCTTTCCAAAGGCGGAAAAAAATATCGTACCAGTGCACTGACTGGGAAGAGAAAATCATCAAAAGAAGAGAAATTACTATATGATTTAATAGACTCGAAAACAGTTCTTCCGTCTTATAATACAACGGACCCAAGAGTAAGTCTGTCACTTACGAAGGATTTGGACAGTTATAAAATGTATATTGCGGACACGGGGCTATTTATTACGTTGATGTTTATAGACAGACCGGTGGCGGAGAATGATATATATGCAAAATTGCTGGCGGATAAACTGCCGGCAAATTTAGGTTATCTGTATGAAAATCTGGTTGCCCAGATGATAGCCGCATCAGGCAGAGAATTGTTCTATCATACATGGAAGAAGGAAAAAAGTACACATTATTATGAAATAGACTTCCTGATTACCCAGAGTTCAAAGGTATCTGCCATAGAAGTGAAATCTTCGGGAGTCGGAAAACATGAGTCCCTTACAGAGTTTCATAAAAAATATTCCAAGACGGTCAGGGATTGTGTTATCATCTCGCAGAAAGATGTAGACAGAGAAGGGCAGATTTCTTTTTTGCCGGTATATCTGACTCCGTTTTTGTGTAAATACTAATATCATTTAAAAACTCTTCCCATTCCCCACAAAAAGGACTATATTTTATAAGAAGGCATTATTATGTGGATGATAAAGCATATTTTTGACGGCGATTATGGGTGCGAAGCCCTGATGCCGGGGGAAAGGCCGAAAGTGACAGTGACTCTGGAAAACAGTCAGGGAGAAACAAAGACGGTTTCCGTAGAGGATGAGTGGCTTGTCGAAAACAAACTGGACATCGGTTCCGAATGGCCGGAAGATACAGAAGAGGAGAAAACAAAATGAAAAGCATTATTGTAATGGCTTCGGTGCATCATGAGAATACGAAGAAAATAGTGGAGGCTATTGCCAAAGAATGTAACGTGGAAGTGGTGGATGCCACCAAGGTGAAGGAAATGGAACTGTCCGGGTATGACTGCATCGGATTTGCTTCCGGGATCTATTATGGAAAGTTTCACCAGACGGTGTTGAATTTTGCATCCGTAAATCTTCCGGCAAACAAGAAGGTTTTCTATCTTTGCACTTACGGCGGTTCCGCTGCCTACAAATCCATAGAAGAAGTGACGGCAAGCAAACATGCGGTCAATATCGGGTATTTCGGATGCAAGGGCTACGATACTTACGGACCGTTCAAGCTGCTCGGCGGCATTGCCAAGGGACATCCGGATGAGAAAGACGTTGCGGATGCGGTTGCTTTTTATAAGAAGCTGGAGGAGAAAATATGAGTTATCTGATTAAAGACACCACCAGAGAAGAGCGGGAAAAAATTGTGGCGGACTCTCTGGGATATATCGAAGCAAACTGCGACGGCTGCATGACAGGCCTCGTAGAAATGTACCAGGATTACATCGACGGCAAAAAGGAACTCCGGGACATTAACATGGCATTTCATGCGGGTTATGTCAGCGGAGAGGATGTGCCGCAGGAAACGGCAAGGGGCAGAGGCTTCTGCAATTTTTAAGATGCCGCAAATAAAATAGCTGAAAAATAAAAATAGCTGTAAAACAAAACTGTTGTTTCACAAGGACAGACGTGTCGGACAACAGTTTTTTACGTTATGCAGGACAAAGTGACAGGGAGCAGGAAAATGCAGAATTTTAAATGGAAATGGAAAAACAGAATAGCCGTTATAGTCCTTGCGGCAATCTGCGCATTTGGCACGGCCTCCTGCGCTGCTCCGATTGGACAGATTATCGAGGAGATTACGGAAGAAGTTTCCGGCAGTACCTGGAAAACGGAAGGAGAAAACAATTCCGAAAAGCCGGACAACACCGGGAATACCGGCATCACGGACGACCTTGCTATCCCGGAATACACGGGGGAGCCCTACGTCTGTATCAATGACAATGTTCCCTTTTTTACGGAAGAGGAAAAAAACACGGACACCTTTGAGTCCTACAGCGAGCTGGATGATTTGGAACGGTGCGGCGTGGCATTTGCCAACGTGAGCAGGGAGCTGATGCCCACCGAAAAAAGAGGAAAGATTGGCAGTGTGAAGCCGTCCGGCTGGCGGCAGGCAAAGTATGAGGGGCTGATTGACTCGGACCCGCCTTTTCTGTATAACCGTTGCCATCTGATAGCATATTGTCTGACGGCGGAAAATGCCAATGAAAAAAATCTCATTACCGGAACCCACTATATGAATGTGGAGGGAATGCTTCCCTTTGAAGAGCAGGTGGCAAAATATCTGGACCGGAACGACAACCACGTGCTGTACCGGGTGATGCCTGTTTTTGAGGGCGATAATCTGGTGGCAAGCGGTGTACTGATGGAGGCATATTCGGTGGAGGACGACGGAGAAGGAATTTGTTTCTGCGTTTATTGCTATAATGTGCAGCCGGGTGTTATAATAGACTATGTGACCGGAGCAAGTCACCTACAATGAATGAAAAGAAGGAGTAAAAACAAGGAGGATTAAAATGATGAATAGAATTGATTTAGGAGCAAAACCTTTGTTATTTCCCATGCCGGTGCTGATTATCGGTACTTATGACAAGGATGGCGTGCCCAATGCCATGAACGCAGCCTGGGGCATGATTTCCGATATGAATGAAATTTCCATCAGCCTTTCTGAGCACAAGACCACCGAAAACCTGGCAGTTACCGGTGCTTTCACCGTAAGCATGGCAACGGAAGGTACGGTTGTTCCCTGCGATTATGTGGGTATTGAGTCTGCCAAAAAGGTGCCGGACAAGTTTGCCAAGGCAGGCTTCCATGCAACAAAGAGCAGCAAGGTAAACGCACCGCTGATTGACGAGCTGCCCGTGGCTCTGGAATGTAAAGTAAAGAGCTTTGAAAACGGCATCCTGATTGGCGAAATCGTCAATGTGACAGCGGATGACTCCGTGATGACCGACGGAAAAATTGATGTGAAGAAATTAAAACCCATTGCCTATGACCCGGCGGCCAATACCTATGTGGCTTTAGGGGATGTAGTGGGCAAGGCATTTGCGGACGGACTGCAGTTAAAATAGTCCGGCATAAGAAATTTTCTGCATTGGCAGTTTTACAAAAATATCCGTTTTACAGAGGTAAGCTTTGTGTATTTATTACTTTTAGCAGTTATTTATTTAGCTTTTATCAGTCTGGGACTGCCCGACTCGCTGCTCGGCTCGGCATGGCCGACCATCCGCGTGGATTTCGGCGTGCCGCTTTCCTATATGGGCATGGTGTCCATGATTATTTCGGGTGGTACCATCATCTCGGGGCTGCTGTCCGAAAGACTGACCAAACGATTTAAGACCAAAATGGTAACGTTCGTAAGCGTCCTGCTTACGGCCGTTGCCTTATTTGGTTTTTCGACCGTTACGGAATTTTATCAGATGTGCCTTTGGGCAATTCCCTACGGTCTGGGAGCCGGCGCCATTGATGCGGCGCTGAACAACTATGTGGCATTGCATTACAATTCCCGCCACATGAGCTGGCTGCATTGTTTCTGGGGCGTGGGTACGATTGTCAGCCCGTACATTATGAGTTATGCCCTGCTGCACAGCACCTGGACAAACGGTTACCGTACCGTTTCCTATCTGCAGTTTGCCATTGCGGCAGTAATACTGGTGACGCTTCCGTTATGGAAGGTCAACAAACAGACGGAGACAGAGAGCGGAGAAACCGCACTTTTAGGAGTAAGGGGCGCCCTCAAAATAAAAGGAGTGCCCTACCTATTGCTGGGCTTTCTGGCATACTGCGCGGCGGAATCCACCACTATGCTGTGGGCAAGCAGTTATCTGGAAGGCACAAGGGGTATCAGCAATGAAAAAGCAGCGGCATACGGCTCGTTGTTTTTCATCGGCATTACCACAGGCAGATTTTTATCCGGCTTTATATCAGACAAGCTGGGGGACAATAAGATGATACGGCTGGGCGTCGGCATTGCGCTTGCGGGCGTGGTATGCATTGCACTGCCGTTTACGGTTACGGCAATCGTGGGATTTGTTATCATCGGACTGGGCTGTGCCCCGGTGTACCCATGCATTATCCATTCCACACCCGATAATTTCGGGGCGGAAAATTCACAGGGCATTATCGGCATCCAGATGGCAAGCGCCTATGTGGGTTCCACTTTTATGCCGCCTGTTTTCGGACTTATAGCCAACTATATCAGCCTGAAACTGATGCCTGTATACATTGCGTTTTTCCTGATTTTATTACTCATTATGATTAACAAAACGGAAAAAGTGTGCCGGAAGTGATTTGCCGAAAGGAGGGCAGCCGTGGCTTATTCGGAGTTAATTAAAAATTTTGACAACATCCGCGGCTATATGCGCGATTTCTTTTTGTACGGTTTCAAGACCAGGGAAGAATATGACAGGAAAAGCGCCCGCAGCTACGACAACGAGCGCCGCCGTATTCAGAGTTATCTCGGTAGCCTGATTTCGTTCCGCCAGACTCCTTCCGGCAAAAACGCTTTTATTTCCCTAGAGGGCAGGAGCGTCACCCACAATCCGTTGTACCAGGCGTTCAAAGCCAAAAGCTTCACCAACAAGGATATTACGCTGCATTTTCTGCTGCCGGATATCCTTTCGGGCAATTCTTATTCGCTGAAAGATATTCTGCGGATTATGGATACGGAATATCTCACAGCATTTCAAAATCCCATCAGCTTTGATGAGTCCACCCTTCGGAAAAAACTGAAAGAGTACGAAGAACTGGGGATAGTCGTTTCCGAAAAGAGCGGCAAGACGGTCACATACCGGCTTTCGGAGGATGAAATCTGCCTTGCGGAATATAAAGAAGCCATCCGTTTTTTTACGGAAGAAAATCCGCTGGGCGTGATTGGCAGCTACCTGGAAGACCGCATGCAGGCGGATGCAGATGAGGTTTGCGCCGGAGAATATCTGACCTTCAAAAATCATTATATCATGAACGCCTACGATGCCGAAATCACGGAGCTGATTTTACAGGGCATCCATGAAAAACGGTTGTTGGAGATTACTTCGTTCAGCAGGGGTGATGCCGGCATGAAACAACAGACGGTAATTCCCTACAAGATTTATGTGAGCACACAGGGAGGACGCAATTACCTGTTCTGTATGGATGCGGACAATTTAAGACCCTATTCCCTGCGGGTGGATTACATACAAAAAGGAAAAGTGGGAGAGGTCTGTGCGGACTATGACAGACTTCTTAAGGTATGTGAACGTGCCGGAGAGCATATGTGGGGTGTGAGCTGTACCAAGTACCGGCGGTACGAGCATATCGAAATGGATATTTATGTGGGAGCGGACGAACCGTTTATTGTGCGCAGGCTGGAACGGGAGAAAAGATGCGGAACCGTTTCCAAAGTGGATGAGGTAACCTACCGTTTTTCGGCGGATGTTCTGGATGCATATGAAATGATGCCGTGGATAAGGACTTTCTTCGGGCGCATCAAGGCGATACGCTGCGACAACGAGGACGTGAAGAACCAGCTCAGAATAGATATGGTAAAAATGTTGAAACAATACGAGGACTAAGATGCTTTTTCATGAAATTTACGGCTGCTATTACCGGGCGGTGGCGAAAATGTTGAACCTGGCTATAGCGGGCGGACTGACGGAAAAGAAAATGTATGAGATAGTGGCAGAGACTGCTTTTGAGGAAAGCAGTCTTATTATGATACCGGCGCTGAAAAAACAGGAGTGGCAGCTTCTGGACGAAAACCTGCATACGCCCTTAAAGCACACCCCGGATATGCCCCTGACCATACTGGAAAAAAGGTGGCTGAAAACCATTCTCCTGGATAAACGGGGAAAATTGTTCTTTGGTTCTGTGCCGGAAAATAGTGCACTCGCAGACGTAGAGCCGTTGTTTCTCCCGGAGGATATTGTGTATTTTGACCGGTATGCCGATGGGGACGATTACGACGACCCTGCCTATATTGCCAATTTCCACCTAATCAGGCAGACAATCGCAGAAAGAAGAAAATTGAAAGCTTCTTTTCGGAACGGCAGGGAGCAGAAGCGGTGTGAAATTCTGGAGCCGGTTCAGTTGGAATATTCCGACAAAGAGGACAAATTCCGGGTGCTGTGCGCGGACAGGCAGAGTATTAAGACCATTAATTTAGGAAGAATTGTGCAGTGCGAACTTCTGGAAGACACATTCCCGGAGAATGTCCGGTTGAAGGAACGGGAGAAAAAGGTACTGAAATTCACATTGACGGATGAACGGAATGCACTGGAGAGAGCCATGATGAAATTTTCCCACTATAAAAAAGAAGTGGAGCGCCGGGATGCAGGAAATTATCTTGTCACACTGGAATACGATGTGGATGATGAAGCGGATGTGCTTATCCAGATTTTGTCCTTCGGAAGCTACATAGAGGTGACGGCTCCCGACGAAATGAGGGAAGAATTGCGCAAAAGAATGGAACGGCAAATGGCGCTCATCGACGAGTTCGCAACTTTTTTTCCGTGATAAAAAAGAAAACAGACTCTATGATAGGATTATCAGGTACATACAACAACGGGCACGGCAGAAAAACAGATTAAACAGGAAAGCGCCGGGCAGGAAGGAGTATCCTATGATAGAGATTAAAGGAAAGATGAATACCGCGCTCTGCTACGCAAAGGTAGTGGAGGAGGAAGCCATAGAGCAAATCAGACGGATGTGCGATTACCCCATGACGGAGGGGTCCCAAATCCGTATTATGCCGGATGTGCATGCGGGAAAGGGATGCACCATCGGTACCACCATGACGATTAACGGGAAAGCCGTTCCCAACGTGGTAGGCGTGGACATCGGTTGCGGCATGTATACGGTCAATTTGGGAAAAGCCGATATTGATTTTGAAAAAGTGGATGAAGCAGCTCACTTTATTCCTTCGGGAAGGGATATCTGGGACGGCAGGATAGAGCGTTTTGATTTGACGGGTCTTGTCTGCTACAGACAGTTAAAGGAAACGAAAAGACTGGCAAAATCCTTAGGAACCCTTGGCGGCGGCAATCATTTCATAGAAATTGACGAAGCCTCTGACGGAACCAAATATCTGGTCATCCATTCCGGTTCCCGGAACCTGGGAAAACAGGTCGCGGAGCTTTATCAGAAGCTGGCAGTCAATCTGGACAGAGGCTATGGGGAATATCTGGAAAAGAGGGAGGAAATCATTCTGGAAAGAACCGGCATGACAGGAGGGGAAGCATTTCACACCATTCACAATTACATTGATACGGAAGAAATGATTTTGCGGAAAGGCGCCATAGCGGCACACAAGGGCGAAAAGGTGTTAATTCCCATTAACATGAGGGACGGCAGTGTTCTTGCCGTAGGAAAGGGAAATCCCGACTGGAATTTTTCGGCTCCCCACGGCGCCGGACGGCTGATGTCCCGGACGGATGCCAAGGCAAAGCTCAGCATGGAAGAATACGAAGAGTCCATGAAAGGAATTTACACCACTTCCGTCAATGAATACACACTGGATGAGTCCCCTATGGCGTATAAATCGCTGGATGATATTATCGATGTTATCAAAGACTCAGTGGATGTCATGGACATTATGAAACCCATTTATAATTTCAAGGCGTCCCGATAAGGCAGAAACAAAGCAAATTGGGCACAGGGAGAAAAAGGCGAGTCCTGTGCCCAAAAGAAAAAGAGAAGCGGCCAGGAAGAAAGGAAACAGGATATGGTTCTTTTTAAGAGCAGATATGAAAAGGAATTAGATGCGCTGATGACCAAAATTGACATGAACATGTCAAACAATTATAAGGACAATGCGCAGGCGGATTTTCAGGAGCTGGAAAGCAGGCTTATAGAAATGAAGGAGCAGGGACTTTTGAAAGAAAAATCCCGTGTGTATTATGAAAACAGGGTGAGCGATTACCGGGAAAAATTAAAAGGTTACACCCATAAGGACCAGAAGCCTTACTGGACGTAAGTACAGAAAAGGAGGAACATCATGGATTGCAGACCGGAATACGACATACAGGTTATCGGACAGAACTTGCGGCGGCTGCGTGAGGCAAACCACCTCACGGTAGAAGAAGTGCGGGAATATTTATGCCTCGGCTCTGTGCAGGCTGTCTATAAATACGAGCGCGGCAAAGGTTATCCGCAGGCGGACACGATGTTTGCTCTCATGGAACTCTACGGAGCCGGTCTGGAGGACATCGTAAGAAAGCCGGAGGAAACAGATAAACCTGAGAAGCCAAAGAAAGTCGTAGAAACAAAAAAATCAATGTTTGTTCAGCTAAAAGACCGATATCCAAATCAGGAAGAATTGAAAAAATCTGCCTGATGCTACCGGATGGCAGTACGCGGGCAAAACAAGTGGATAAAATCGTGACAGAAGGAAAAGAACTGGGCGTTCATCTCTATATGTGTACCGGTGGCGAACCCATGGTAAAGTGGAATGAAATCGCCAGACTGGCGGAAAAACATGATGACTGCTTCTTTGCCCTGTATTCCAATTCGACCCTGATTACCGAAGAAGTGTGCAGGCAGGTGCAGAAGCTGGGAAATGTTACGTTTATGTTGTCCATTGAGGGCACGCCCGATACCAATGACGCCCGGAGAGGGGAAGGACACTATGCGGCAGCCATGCGTGCCATGGACCTTCTGAAGGAATACGGCATTATTTTCGGCACTTCCATCTGTTATACGAGGGACAATATCGAGGCGGTTACCTCCGATGAATTCTTGCGGATGTTAGCGGACAAGGGTGCCCATTTTGGTTTCTATTTCCACTTTATGCCGGTCGGAAACAATGCGGTTCCGGAGCTGATGCCGACCCCGGAACAGAGACGGTATATGATACACCGCATACGGGAAATCCGCTCCGACAAATCGGACATTCCGTTTTATCCCATGGACTTCCAGAATGACGGCGAATACGTGGGCGGCTGCATTGCAGGCGGCAGAAACTACTTCCACATCAATTCCAACGGCGATGCGGAGCCTTGTGTATTTATTCATTTTTCCAATACGAATATTAAAACCAATACCATTCTGGAAATGCTGCAGAGTCCGCTGTTCATGGCATATCATGAGGGACAGCCGTTCAACAGAAACCACTTAAGACCCTGCCCCATGCTGGAAAATCCCGACTTGCTGGTGCAGATGGTACATGCAACCGGAGCACACCAGACCAATGTGGAGTCCCCGGAGTCGGTGGAGCATTTATGTGAGAAATGTAAAAAATATGCAGAGGACTGGAAGCCGGTGGCAGAGGAAGAATGGAGCAAGGAGAAGCACACAAGACCTGCTTACGAGAATTACACCGAAGAAAAAAGGCTGCACCCGGAGCTGGCAGCCTTTGAAAAAGCAGAAGTAAAATAAAATTCTTTATCCGCGCAGCAGCAATTCTTTTTCCACTACTTTGCCGTCCCGGTAATAGATGCGGGGAACGCGCTTGCTGACGGCGCAGGTCAGCTCGTAGGGAATGGTGCCTGCCAGAGCGGCCAGGTCGTTGATGGAATTGCGGCGGCCGAAAATTTCCACTTCGCTGCCCACATCCACGCCCATTTTGTCGGTCAAATCAATCATACACATGTCCATGCAGATTTTACCGCGCTGGGGAACCGGACCCTCGGAGGTCATCAGGCTGCAGCGGTTGGACAGGCAGCGGAAAAAGCCGTCTGCATAACCGTAGGGAATAACTCCCATGCGGGTCTTTTTGTCGGTGACATAAATGCCGCCGTAGCTGACAGCCGTACCGGCGGGATAGGTCTTGATGGTGCTGACGGTCGCTTTTAAGCTCATGACCGGCAGGAGTCCCAATTCCTCGGCAAATTCCCCGTAACCGTACAGAAGCAGTCCCGGACGGACCATGTCCAGCCAGGTTTCGGGGTAGCGGGCTACGGCGCCGGTGTTGGCGCAGTGGCGGATTAAAAAGCGTCTGCCCAGTTTTTCCTCAACTTTAGAAATAACGTCCGTAAATAATTGGAACTGATGTCTGGTGTAAGCCTCGCACTGTTCGCCCGGTTCATCGGAAACGGCGAAGTGGGTGAAGATGCCTTCCGCATCCAGTCCCGGCAGGGAACAGCCTTCGCAGATGCCTTCCACACCGGTATCAAAATAATCGCCGTCGCACAGGTAACCGAGACGGGACATGCCGGTGTCCACCTTGATGTGGATTTTAAGGGTGCCGCCCAGACGGACGGCTTCTTCGCTGTATTCCAGGGCTTTTGCCTTGCAGGTAACCGCCTGGGTGATGTTGTACCTGATAAGCTGGCCGACCTGTTCCTTCGGCGTGTGGCCTAAGATTAAAATCGGCATGGTAATGTCATTGTGGCGAAGCTCAACGGCTTCATCAATGCTGCTGACGGCTAAGTAGTCCGCATGCATTTCCTGTAAAAGCCGGCTGACCTGCACGGAACCGTGTCCGTAGGCATCCGCTTTTACCACTCCTAAAAACTTCACATCTGCGCCAATTCGCTTGCGCAGAACCGTATAATTATGGGCAAGGGCGTCAAGGTCGATTTCCGCCCAGGTTCTTTTCAAAGTAGAGTCCATAAAATCTCCAAGCCTTTCCGTAGATTTTCTTTCATCATACCACATTTTACTTTTCTGATGTCATAAAAAATTCACAAAAAATATCTTGCAATTTTGTTGTCTTTGCTGTATATATTCATGGTTGGAAATGAATAAAACAATTTTTGACAAACAAATAAAGAGATACCCAAATATGGAGGAAGGATAATTATGACCAAGGATTTAACCAATGGAAATCCCATGAAACTGATACTGAATTTTGCGATTCCCCTGCTGTTCGGTTTTTTATTCCAGCAGTTTTACAATCTGGTGGACACCATGATCGTGGGCCGCTTTTTAGGCGTGGACGATTTGGCGGCCGTAGGTGCGACCGGTTCCATTAACTTCTTGGTCATAGGCTTCTGCATGGGTGTCTGCAACGGCTTTGCCATCCCCGTTTCCCATAAATTCGGCGCCCAGGATTATGTGGGCATGCGCAGATATGTGGCAAACTGCGTATGGCTGGGCATTATTTTTTCCGCGGTCATGACCGTGGCAACAGCGGTGTTCTGCCGGGATATTTTAATCTGGATGAAAACGCCGGACAACATCATAGACGGTGCTTACACCTATATTTTTATTATATTCTTAGGCATTCCCACGGTTTATTTATATAATATTGTGGCAGGTGTTATCCGTGCCACCGGGGACAGCAAAACACCGGTCATCTTTCTGGTGCTTTCCTCCATTATCAACATTGTGCTGGATCTGTACTTTATCATCAATTTGCACATGGGGGTGGCGGGAGCTGCCTGGGCCACCGTGATTGCCCAGGGTGTTTCCGGCATGGCGTGCCTGATTTATATGGTGAAAAAATTTGAAATTCTGCGCATCCGTAAAGAAGAATGGGCTATGGACGGTCGTATGATGCTGTCTTTGTGCGGGATGGGCGTGCCTATGGGACTGCAGTATTCCATCACGGCAATCGGCAGTGTTATCCTGCAGACCGCAGCCAATACCTTGGGCTCAGCAGCGGTGGCAGCCATGACGGCGGGCGGCAGAATTGTCAACTTTTTGGCTTGCCCTTATGATGCTATGGGCTCCACCATGGCAACCTACGGCGGACAGAATGTGGGTGCCGGAAAGTTAGAGCGTATCGGCAAGGGCTTAAAATCCTGCGTGATTTTGGGAGCTGTTTATTCTGCCATGGCACTCTTGATTGCCATGTTCCTCGGGGACACCCTGGCAACCCTTTTCGTGGAAAAGGACGAGTTAAGCATCATCGGGGATGTGCACAAGTTCCTGCTTTTAAACACCCTGTTCTTCTTCCCGCTTGCACTGGTCAACATTATCCGTTTCTTAATTCAGGGCATGGGCTTCCCGAAGTTTGCCATTTTAGCTGGTGTGTTTGAAATGGTGGCAAGGTCGATTGCAGGATTTGGACTGGTGCCTTTTATCGGTTTTACCGGCGTGTGTCTCGGCAGCCCCATCGCCTGGATAATGGCGGATATTTTCCTTATTCCGGCATATTTCCATGTAAGCAAGACCCTGCGAAAGCGGATGCCGCAAAAGGAAGAGCCGGTGAATGCAGCCGGCTGACAAAATCATGCATGAAAAACAGGTGAAAAACAGATGTAAAAAATAGGTAAAAGTGATTGACGAATTGAATTTTTTCTGATACATTTTTTATCAATGGAAAACGGTATAGATTATTAGAGGGATTCCAGGTAAATTTTCCACATTATTGATAGAGCGAAAGCTTGTTTTGAAACATATCATATTTGCAAAACGATCAATAAGAGTAGTAAAAGTGAAATATTTGCTATATAGACTCTAATAATTAAGTATCGAATGAAAATGCACAAACGAAATTCTTCCGGGCAGCCTTTGGGTGAGACGGGGGTATTTGGAATGAAGACGCAAATTTGCAAATGGGTATGCAGATTGCGTCTTTTTGTTATGTCTGAATGTTATGCCTAAAATGGTTATGCAAAAAAGCGGGAGACAAAAAGCGCAGGACTTCACGGGACGAGGAGAGTTGAGGAATGAATCAGAACAGAGCGCCTATTTATGAGGCATTGGAACAATTCCGGAAAAATAAGGTAGTGCCCTTTGATGTGCCGGGGCACAAGAGAGGCAGGGGCAACCCGGAGCTGGTGCAGTTATTGGGAAAACAGTGCGTGGAACTGGATGTGAATTCCATGAAGCCGCTTGACAATCTCTGTCATCCGATTTCCGTTATCAAGGAAGCGGAGGAGCTGGCGGCGGAGGCGTTCGGCGCATCCCATGCATTTTTAATGGTGGGAGGCACCACCTCAGCGGTACAGTCCATGGTGCTGACGGCATGCAAAAAAGGAGAAAAAATCATCCTGCCCCGCAATGTGCACCGGAGTGTGATTAACGCACTGGTTGTGAACGGCGCCACGCCGATTTACGTCAATCCCGATGTGGACAAAAAGCTGGGTATTGCGCTCGGAATGAAGATTTCCCAGGTGGAAAAAGCGATAGAGGACAACCCGGATGCGGTGGCAATTTTAGTGAATAATCCCACCTATTACGGTATCTGCTCCAACTTAAAAAAGATTGTGGAAATCGCCCATGCCCACAACATGCTGGTGCTGGTGGACGAAGCCCACGGAACCCATTTTTATTTTGGAGAAAACATGCCCATTACGGCAATGGCGGCGGGAGCGGACATGGCATCCGTCAGCATGCACAAGTCGGGAGGCAGCCTGACCCAGAGCTCGTTTCTTTTAACGGGGCCCAATGTCAGCGCCGGTTATGTGCGGCAGGTCATCAACCTGACCCAGACCACCAGTGCTTCCTACCTGCTTTTAGCAAGCCTCGATATTTCCCGCAGAAATCTGGCGCTCCGCGGCAAAGAAGCCTTTGAAGAGGTGGAAAAAATTGCTGCCTATGCCCGGAATGAAATCAACAAAATAGACGGCTATTATGCCTACGGGGAAGAACTCATAAACGGCGACAGCATCTATGATTTTGATACCACGAAGCTGACGGTTTATACGCTGGACATCGGACTGGCGGGCATCGAAGTATACGATAAACTCAGGGATGAATACGACATCCAGTTGGAACTCGGTGACATCGGCAACATTTTAGCCTATATTTCCATCGGCGACCGCATGAGGGAAACGGAGCGTCTGGTCAGTGCCCTGTATGACATCCGCCGCCGTTACAAAAAGGACAGAACCGGTCTGTTTGACCATGAATATATCAATCCTTCCGTGGTGATGACCCCTCAGGAAGCGTTCTATGCGGAAAAGGAAGAAATGATACCCATCCGGGAAACCAACGGCAGGATTTGTACGGAATTTGTGATGTGTTATCCGCCCGGCATCCCCATTCTGGCGCCCGGCGAACGCATTACGCAGGAAATCATCGACTATATTGTCTATGCAAAAGATAAAGGCTGCTCCATGACGGGACCGGAGGATGAGACCATTGAACGTCTCAACGTTATCCGGGAAGCCACGCTGTATTAGAGGAGGAGAAAAATGGAATTCTGGTTTTCTGAATTACATACGCCGAATGTAAAATTTTCGGTGAAGGTGGATCGCCAGCTCTATTCGGAGGAAAACGAATACGTGCGGCTGGACATTTTTGACTCGCCGGAGCTGGGCAGGTTTCTCGCCATTGACGGCTATATCATTTTAACGGAACGGGACGAATTTATTTACCATGAAATGCTGACCCATATTCCCATGGCAGTGCACCCGGACCCGGAAAAAATTCTGGTGTTCGGTGCGGGAGACGGCGGCGTGGTGAGGGAGCTTTTAAAGTATCCCGATGTGAAAAAAATCGATATGGTGGAGGTAAACGAAGGCGTGGTGGAAGCCAGCAAGAAATATCTGCCGTTCACCGCATCGGGACTTACCGACCCGCGAGTGACCATTTATACGGAAAACTGCCTCCGCTACATCCGCCACATTGAACAGGAATATGATGTGATTATTGTGGACTCCGCCGGTTTTTACGGACCGGGAGAAAGCCTGCTTTCCCGTGAATTTTACGGAAGCTGCTACAAGGCGCTGAAAGAGGACGGCATTATGGTGAACCAGCACCAAAGCCCTTTTTACGATGAGGACAGACTGGAAACCCAGAAGGCGCACAAGCGCATCGTGGAGAGCTTTCCCATCAGCCGCGTGTACCAGGCGCACATTCCGTCCTATCCTTCCGGCTACTGGCTGTTTGGATTTGCTTCCAAGAAGTACCACCCGGTGAAGGATTTGAAGACGAAGCACTGGAAAAACTTAGGCATCGAAACCCGTTATTACACCACAAACCTGCACAAGGGTTGCTTTGCCCTGCCGGCATATGTGGAACAGATGCTTGAGGATGTGGAAAACATTCCCGATTAAACAGGACACAGTGGATTTCCGGCAAACGCCGCCGGAACCGGAAAAGGAGAATAACATGCTGCAACAGAATATCGAAACTTTTATCGGCTGTGATGCGGAGTACGAAGAAGCGGAAATTGTCCTCTTCGGAGTGCCCTTTGACTCCACCACATCTTACCGTCCGGGCACCCGCTTCGGAAGCAAGACAATACGAAGTGAGTCCTACGGACTGGAAACCTACAGCCCCTATCAGGACGAAGACCTGACGGATTACCGGGTGTTTGACAGCGGTGACATCGAGCTTTGCATGGGAAACAGTGAAAAAGCCCTGCAGGCAATTTCGGAGCGGACAGCCACGATTTTGGCGGACGGCAAGCTGCCGTTCATGATAGGCGGGGAGCATCTGGTCACCCTCGGCGCATTCCGGGAAGTATATCAAAAATACCCGGACGTCTGCATTGTGCATTTTGATGCCCACACGGATTTGCGGGAGGATTATCTGGGAGAGCCCCTTTCACATGCCTGCGTTATCCGCAGATGCCATGACTACGTGGGAGACGGACGGATTTTCCAGTTCGGCATCCGTTCCGGTGACCGCAGCGAATTTGTCTGGGCAAGGGAAGGACACACGTTTTTGCATCCCTTCGACTTAAACAATCTGCAGGAGGCGGTGAAAAAAATCGGGGACAGACCGGTGTATTTTACCATTGATTTGGATGTGCTGGATGTGTCCGTATTCCCGGGTACCGGCACCCCGGAGGCGGGAGGCGTCACGTTCATGGAGCTTTTGCAGGCAATAAGGGAAGTATGCGGCGGCCTGCACATTGTGGGCTGCGATGTAAACGAATTAAATCCCATGCTGGACAACAGCGGGGCTTCCACAGCGGTGGCATGCAAGGTGGTCAGGGAATTTCTGCTGGCACTGCTTAGTAAAAACAGAAAAGGAGAGTAAAAATGGGTAAAGTTTTAGTAATCGGCTGCGGTGGCGTTGCGGGCGTCGCTATTCAGAAATGTGCACAGAATGACACGGTGTTTGACGAAATCGTCATCGCCTCCCGTACCGTAAGCAAGTGCGATGCGCTGGCGGAAAAATTAAAGGGAAAGACAAAAGCGGTTATCTCCACGGCGCAGGTGGATGCGGACAATGTGGAGGAGCTGGTGGCTCTGATTAACCGGGTGAAGCCCGATATTGTGCTGAATTTAGCGCTTCCTTATCAGGATTTAACCATCATGGACGCCTGCCTGAAGACCGGCGTGGACTATGTGGACACCGCCAACTACGAAGCAGAGGATACCAATGACCCCGAATGGCGTAAAATTTACGAGGAACGCTGCAAGGAAAAAGGCTTTACGGCGTATTTTGACTATTCCTGGCAGTGGGCATACCGCAAGAAATTTGAAGAAGCGGGCATTACCGGTCTTTTGGGCACCGGCTTTGACCCCGGTGTAACCAGCGTATTTTCCGCTTATGCCTTAAAGCATTATTTTGACGAAATCCACTACATCGACATTCTGGACTGCAACGGCGGCGACCACGGTTATCCCTTTGCCACCAACTTTAACCCGGAAATCAATCTTCGTGAGGTTTCCGCAAACGGTTCTTACTGGGAAAACGGCCACTGGGTGGAAACCGAACCCATGGAAATCAAGAGAGAGTACAATTTTGACGGCGTGGGAATGAAAGATATGTATTTACTGCACCACGAAGAAATTGAGTCTTTGGCAGAAAATATTCCCGGCGTAAAGCGCATCCGTTTCTTTATGACCTTCGGACAGAGCTATCTTACCCATATGAAGTGTCTGGAAAATGTGGGCATGCTGCGCACGAACCCGGTGATGTACGAAGGAAGGGAAATTGTTCCCATCCAGTTTTTGAAGGCGCTGCTGCCTGACCCGGCATCCTTAGGACCCCGTACCGTGGGAAAAACCAACATCGGCTGTATTTTTACCGGTGTGAAGGACGGCGTGGAGAAATCCATTTATATTTACAATGTGTGCGACCATCAGGAATGTTACAAGGAAGTGGGCTCCCAGGCGATTTCCTATACCACCGGCGTGCCTGCCATGATTGGCACCATGATGGTGCTCACGGGACAGTGGAAAAAGCCCGGTGTGTTCAATGTGGAAGAATTTGACCCAGACCCTTATATGGAAGCCCTGAACAAATGGGGACTTCCCTGGGTAGTGGATGAAAATCCGGTGCTGGTACCATGATGGGGGAATTACAGACTCCCTGCTATGTGATTGACATGGACAGGCTGAAAGAAAATCTGGAACTATTAAAGGGCGTGTCCGACCGGACAGGCTGCCGCATTCTTTTGGCGCAGAAAGCCTTCAGCGCCTACCGGACATACCCGCTTATCGGCGGCTATCTGGCAGGCGCCACCGCCAGCGGGCTTTACGAAGCAAAGCTCTGCAAAGAAGAGATGCCAGAGCACATGGAAAACCATATTTTTTCTCCGGCGTTTCAGGAAAAGGACTTTGCAGAAATCTGTGAAATCTGCGACCACATTGTGTTTAACTCGGTAAAGCAGTTGAAAAAATTCGGAGAGCGGGCAAAGATGGCGGGACTGCAGGTGGGACTTCGCATCAACCCGGAGAAATCCACCCAGGAAGGGCATGCCATTTATGACCCCTGCGCACCCGGCAGCCGTCTGGGTGTGACACTTGCCGAATGGCAGCAGGCGTATGAACAGGAGCCGGAACTTTCTGAATTGCTCGATGGCTTTCATTTTCATACCCTTTGTGAGCAGAATGCGGATGCCCTGCTTGTGACACTGCAAGCGGTGGAAGAAAAATTCGGACCTTATTTTGCCGGTAAAAAATGGATAAATTTCGGAGGCGGTCATCATATTACCAGAGAGGACTATGATGTGCCGGCATTGGAGGGAGCCATACGGCATATGCAGGAAACATACGGTCTGCTGGTCTATCTGGAGCCTGGCGAAGCGGTGGCATTGAATGCCGGCTACCTGTATACGACCGTTCTGGAGATACAGGAGAAATCTGCCGCCAAAATGGCAGATACGGCACGGACCGCCGCCAAAACAGCAGATACGGCGCAGACCGCCGATAAATCCGGCGGGATGGATGCAGGCAGAATGGACATCGTCATTTTGGACACCTCCGCCGCCTGCCATATGCCGGATGTGCTGGAAATGCCCTACCGCCCGCCTCTTAAGGAAAGCGGGGAAGAAGGCGAAAAGGCATTTACCTACCGCCTTGCGGGTCCGACCTGTTTAGCCGGGGATGTCATCGGCACCTATTCCTTTGACCGGAAGCTGCAGGAAGGCGACAGGCTTGTATTTGAGGACATGGCAATTTATTCCATGGTAAAGAACAATACCTTCAACGGAATGCCCCTGCCCTCTGTTTATTTGAAAGAGGGCGACCGATATACTTTATGGAAATCCTTTACCTATGAAGATTTTAAAAGCCGGCTTTAACCGGCAAAAACGGGTATGGAAACAGGGACAAAAGAATTGGCAAAAAGTATCGGCAGATTGCAGAAAGGTTGAAAATATGGCAGAGAAAAAACTGGTGGCACTGACATTTGACGACGGTCCCTCCGTAGGCACTACGGATAAGGTGCTGGATGTCTTAAAAGAAAATGATATTGTGGCAAGCTTCTTTTTAATCGGACAGAAGATTACGGAGGAGTCGGCTTATCTGGTGAAACGTGCCCATGACATGGGCTGCACCATTGAAAATCACTCCAAGACCCACCCGGGCATGACGGGGCTTACGGACGAGGAGATTTTAGAGGAAATTTCCTATACAACAAATAAAATAGAGGAAATCACGGGAGAAAAGCCCGCCTTTTTCCGCCCGCCTTATATCGACTATGACCAGAGACTGTTTGATTTGGTGGATTTGGGATTTATCTGCGGTTACGGCTGTGAGGACTGGCTGCCGGAAGTCAGTGCCGAAGAAAGAACCCGCCGTATTTTAGAACAGGCGCATCCCGGCTTTATCATTCTGGTGCACGACATGGAGGGCAATACCCAGACCGTCGAAGCCATCAAAAAAATTATCCCCGCCCTCAAAGGGCAGGGATATGAATTCGTCACCATCCGCGACCTGTTTGCCAAGAGCGGCAAGGTGCCGGAGAGAAATACCCTTTATATGGAAGTGTGAAGCTTTACCACCCGGCGGTCGTAAGTGACAAGCCCGTTTACCTCTTCTTCCACATCGGAAAGCTGGGTGTAGACGGCGCCGCTTAAGCCCTTTGCCACAAGAGGGAAAAGCTGATGGTCAAATAAGTCGTTTACGGCTTCTTCCAAATCCTTCAGATTGGCGTATTTCCGGTAACCGTAAATGCGGTCCACACTGGAATGCCCTTCGATATGGCAGGCATAGCCGCCGTATTCGGAGATGACGAAGGCACGCTTTCCGTCGGATTTTACCTTTAATGGTCTGAAATAATTATGAATACTGCGGAAGTCCCCGGCTTTCTGGTCGAACCATCCACTGGCATGGTCTACCGGACGGCTGGGGTCTTTTTTTGCCACCATTTTCGCAATGCGTGCGGCATCGAACTGTCCCCAGCCTTCGTTAAAGGGAACCCATACGGCGATGGAGGGGATATTGTAAAGGTGGTCGATGGTGTCCAGACATTCTTTCTCCCAGGAGTCCCGTCCCTCTTTGGAAGCTCTGGAAAACAGCTTGTAATGGTGGTCCTTCGTGTGGGCGGACATATGCGGAAACAGGGTGGGCAGATAGCATACCCACGGCATATGGTAGGTGGTTCCGCCGCTTACCATGTCCTGCCAGACAATCATGCCGAGGCGGTCACAGTGGTAGTACCAGCGTTCGTTTTCGATTTTGATATGCTTGCGCAGCATGTTAAAGCCTAAGTTTTTGGCAAGGGTAATGTCGTAAATAAGCGCTTCGTCGCAGGGAGCGGTCATGAGGCCGTCCGACCAGTAGCCCTGGTCCAAAAGTCCGTGCAGAAAATAGGGCTTATGGTTCAGGCAGAAGCGGAGCATGCCGTCCTCGTCCGGTTCCACGGTAAAGCAGCGCATGGCAAAATACCCTTCCACACAGTCCTCATCCGCCTGCAGCCGGAAGGTATACAGGTGGGGCGTTTCCGGTGTCCAGGGAAGGAAGGGCAGCTTGGCATCGGCACCTGCCGGAGAAACAGAAAGGCTTTCAGGAGATGCCGATGCGCCTGCCGGGGAAGTCTCAGATAGCACTTTGGAAAAGCGCAAAGTGAGGAACGTCTTGCACAGACCGTTCCCTTTGGCTGCCTCGGTATGGACTTCCGTCACCGTACAGTCCGCCCCCTCCACCTTGCAGGTGACATCGGAAAAAGGTGCGTGGGAAAATAATGCAATCTTCACGCAGGCGTTGTCGTAGTCCGGCGTGATTCCATAGCGCACTATATAATTAGAAGGAACCCATTCGTACCACACACTCTGCCAGATGCCGCTCTGGGGTGTGTAAAACATGCCGCCGCGCTGCAAAGTCTGCTTTCCGCGGGTGGCATAGCCGGTGTCCGTCAGGTCCCGGACACGCACATAGAGCGGAACCGGAGCATCGTTTACAAAGTCGGTAATATCAGCCGAAAAAGGCAGATAACCGCCGCTGTGGGAGGCAACAAGCATATCGTTAAGGTATACGCACGCCTCCTGGTCCACGGCTTCAAAATGAAGAAGGCAGCGGTAGCCAGCCTGTTTTTTCTGTAATTCTTCTTCGGAAAAGGTAAGGTCCCGGTGATACCAGAGGTATTCCTCGGGCATGAGAGTTTTCCCTACACCCGACAGCAGGCACTCCGGCGAAAACGGAACCCGGATGGTGCCCTGAAAAGCAGGATAGGAAGGAGCAGATACTGCTTCAACCGGCACTATGGCATAGTCCCAGGTGCCGTTTAGCATACGGTAATTTTCTCTCTTTAACTGGGGACGGGGATACTCCCGCCAGATATTTTCATATTGATTTTCCTGTGCGATTTTTTCACCCCAGGGCGTATACATGGGGTGCAGGGTATCTTCGGGATGTGCCTGTTTTAAATTGGCGGCGGCATCTTTCCATTTCATGGGCAGGAACCTTCTTTCTTTTTGGGATTACCTATAGTATACTACAGGTGAAATTATTTCCCAAGGTGGATTTCAGATAAAATACATCAAGCAGTTTGCCTTGTCCATTGAAAAAGCATATGATAGAATATATGCGGAACACTGGCTCTATGGGGGGAAAGTCAGGAATATAAGGGACCAAAGAAGAGGACAGAGTATGAAAAATGTACAGTATGAGCTGATTATCAATGAGGCTTTGCGGTCCGCACTGGAATATGACATACCGGATGAGCAGATAAACGAATTTATTGAATTTTTCGGCAAACATATAGGCTCGGACAGAATTTATATTTTTGAAGACAATGTAAAGAAAAAAGTAACGAACAACACCTACGAATGGTGCAACGAAGGCATCCTGCCGCAGAAAGATATGCTGCAGAATGTGGATTTTGATGTTATCGGCTGGTGGTATGACAGCTTTGACAAGGGAGAAAGTGTGATTATTCCCAGTGTGAAAGCCTTAAAAGACATCTATCCTTCCACCTACGATATCTTAAGCGTACAGAACGTGGAAACCTTAGTGGTTATTCCGCTGCGGTACCGTGACGAAATCCGCGGATTTGTAGGCGTGGACAATCCGCCTCTTGGAAATATGGAGAGTCTTTCCGGCTTCCTTGACATGATTGCTACGTTGCTTATCTCTTTGTTAAAGCTGCGCAACTCCTTCCGCAAGTCCAACGAAGCGGCTAAATTGAGCAGCTATGCGGCGCTGGCGGAGATTTACATGACCATGCATTTAGTGAATGTAAAGACCGGCCATTTCCGGGCGGTCAAAAGCATTCCCGAAATCGATGAATGCCTGCTGGAAACAGACATGGACAGCTTCCCAAAGGGAATTGCCCGTGTGGTAAATATGCTCTGCTCCGATAAATATAAGGAAAGCGTACTGGCATTTACGGATTTAAGCACTCTGGAAAAACGTATGGAGGGCACCAATACCCTTGCCCATGAATTTGTGTGCAGCATTTCCGGCTGGTGCAGGGAGCGCTTTATCAAAGCGGATACGGATAAGGACGGAAAACTTCTGCATGTTATGTACTGCGTGGAAGTGATAGACGAGGAAAAACGCCGGGAAAACAGACTCCTGTATCTTTCCGAAACGGACTCCATGACCGGACTTTTCAACAGAGGCAGCGGTGAAAAGAAGGTAACGGCGCATTTACAGGAAAAAACGGAAGGACTGTTCTGCCTGATTGACTGTGATAAATTCAAATCCATCAATGACACCTACGGTCATGTGGTGGGCGACGAGGTTATCGTTGCCGTGGCGGACACCCTGCAGAAGGCATGCCGCAGGGACGACATCGTGATGCGTCTGGGCGGGGATGAATTTGCCCTGTATATACCGGGCATGAAGAAAGAGCAGGCACCGCTTTTTATCGAAAGGCTTTTCGGTGAATTTGCCAAAATCGTAATACCCGAAATGAAGGGAAGAAAAATCTATACCAGCCTCGGTGCTTCCTTCAGCGGTACGGAGGAGGAAGTTTCCTTCGACCAGATATACCGGGAAGCAGACCGGGCGATGTACGAAAGCAAAAAGACGGAAGGCTACTGCTACCATATTTTCAGGGAATAGGACCGGCAGCAGAGAAACAGAATAAGGAGAAATACATGAAGATTTCAGATATATTGCGCGAGGACAAGACCACCATATCCTTTGAGGTGTTTCCTCCGAAGACTACCGCTAATTTTGAGTCCGTAAAAAAGGCGGCGCTGGGTGTGGCGGCACTGCATCCCGATTATATGAGCGTGACCTACGGGGCGGGCGGCAGCAGCCGCGGCAATACCCTGCATATCGCGGAGGAAATCCAGAAAGCGGAAAACGTAACCACCATTGCCCACCTGACCTGTGTGGGAGCGGGAAAAGAGGACATCAAAGCGGCTCTTTCCGAAATGAAGGCAGCCGGCATTGAAAATATTCTGGCGCTCCGCGGGGACAGACCGAAGGATTTTGACGGCGAGCCTTTTAAGGACTACCACTACGCCTCCGAACTGGTGGCAACCATTAAGGAATACGGTGATTTCTGCGTGGGCGGCGCCTGCTACCCGGAGGGACATCCCGATTCCGTCAACAAAAAAGAGGATATTAAGAACCTCAAAAAGAAGGTGGATGCAGGCTGCGAATTCCTGACCACCCAGATGTTTTTTGACAACAATATATTCTATAACTTTTTATATAAGGCGAGAGAAGCGGGCATTTTAGTGCCGGTTATTCCCGGTATCATGCCCATCACCAGAGCCAATCAGGTAGAAAATGCGGTGCGTCTGTCAGGCTGTAACGTACCGGAACGCTTCCGCAGCATTGTGGACTGCTTCGGCGAAAATCCGGCAGCCATGCAGCAGGCGGGCATTGCCTACGCCACGGACCAGATTATTGACCTGATTGCTAACGGCATCAGGCACATTCACGTTTATTCCATGAACAAGCCGGAGGTGGCAAAGGGCATCCTTGACAATCTCTCCGACATTGTAAGACAGATATGATGGGAAAAGAGCTAATCGGACAGCCGTTTTTGGAAACGGAATATTTTAAGAAAGAAGTACGCCGGTATTTAGGCTACGGAAAGCAGATACCGGATGAAACGGTGCAGGGACTCATCGGCGGATGTGCAAAGGAGCTCTGGGACAGCATACAGCCCAGGCACCTGACGGCAAGATATCCGCTTGCCTTAAAGCCGGAAGGGGAAATCCGCACGGCGGGGCTTACCCTGCACAGCAAGGCATTGTCCAAAAACTTACATGACTGCAAAGAGGTGATTTTCTTTGCGGCAACGCTTGGAAACGGCGCGGATATGCTGATTAACCGTTACAGTAAAATAGCGGTCAGCAAGGCGGCGGTCATGCAGGCGGTGGCGGCTGCGGTTATGGAAGAATACTGCGACAGGTGCCAGGCGCAGATAAAAGAAGAATTGCAGACGGAGGGACTGACGCTGCGTCCCCGGTTCAGCCCGGGATTCGGTGATTTGTCCCTGCAGATACAGCGGGATTTTTTAAACGTGCTGAATGCCGGAAAATGTGCCGGTATTTTTTTATCGGAAGGAAATATCATGCTGCCGGAAAAATCCGTGACGGCATTTATGGGCATCTGCCGCATGGACGACAGCGCCGTATAAACAGAGAACGGGCAGGAAAGGTACGGAACGGACGGAGCGGGTTTGAGCCGTCTGACAGAACATAAAAAGGGATGGAAAGTATGAATATAAGAAATGAATTTGGCAAAAGAATGCTTTTCTTTGACGGTGGCATGGGGTCGCTTTTGCAGGAAAGAGGGCTTAAACAGGGTGAGCTGCCGGAAACCTGGAACTTAAAAAAGCCGGAGAAGCTTATCCGTATCCACCGGGAATACTTAGAGGCGGGAGCGGACATTGTGTTGGCGAACACCTTCGGAGCCAACCGCTTCAAGTACGAAAATCCGGATGAAATCATAGCAGCCGGAATTGCCAATGCGAAAACGGCAATCCGGGAAAGCGGAAAAAATGCCTATGTAGCGCTGGATATGGGCCCTACCGGAAAGCTGCTAAAGCCCATGGGAACACTTGATTTTGAAGAGGCGGTTTCCGTTTATGCCGAAGTGGTAAAGGCAGGCGAGAAAGCCGGAGCCGACCTGATTTTAATTGAAACCATGAGTGATACCTATGAATTAAAGGCAGCCGTGCTGGCGGCAAAGGAAAACAGCAGCCTGCCGGTTATGGCAACCGTGGTATTCGACGAAGGACACAAGCTTCTGACCGGCGCTTCCCCGGAAAACGTGGTGGCGCTCCTGGAAGGTCTCCGGGTGGATGCCCTCGGCATCAACTGCGGTCTCGGACCCAAACAGATGAAGCCCATTTTTGAAAGACTGGCACGTTTTGCCTCCATTCCCCTGATTATCATGCCCAATGCGGGGCTTCCGAGAGTGGAAAACGGAAAGACCGTTTACGATGTGGACCCGGCGGAATTCGCGGAGGATATGGCGGAGATTATTGCCATGGGCGCCTGGTTTGCCGGCGGCTGCTGCGGAACCACACCCGCCCATATCCGGGCACTGACCGAAAAATGCAAGGATTTTGTACCGAAGGCTCTCACGAAGAAGGACGATACCATTGTGACTTCCTATTCCAAGGCGGTTCTGCTGGGCGGAAAACCGGCAATTATCGGAGAAAGAATTAACCCCACCGGCAAGTCCAAATTCAAGCAGGCGCTCCGTGACAACAACATGGAATATATTCTGGAGGAAGGCGTAAAGCAGGCGGATGCCGGAGCCGATATCCTGGACGTCAATGTGGGACTGCCCGAAATTGATGAAGTGGCAATGATGAAGCAGACGGTTTACGAGCTGCAGGGTATCCTGCCCCTTCCGCTGCAGATTGACACCACCAATGCAGAGGCGATGGAAGCGGCCATGCGTATTTACAACGGAAAGCCCATGATTAACTCCGTAAACGGCAAGGAAGAGGTCATGAGGGAAATCTTCCCGCTGGTGCAGAAATACGGCGGCGTAGTCGTGGGACTGACACTGGACGAAGCCGGTATTCCCACGACTGCCGAAGGACGTCTTGCCATTGCGGAAAAAATCTACCGTACCGCGGAAAGCTATGGCATTGAGCGGAAAAACATTGTCATAGATGCCCTGACCATGACTATGAGTACGGATGATACCTCCGCCGGAACCACACTGGAGGTCGTAAAGAAAATCAAGGAGCAGGGCGGCAGAACCGTACTGGGGGTGTCCAATATTTCTTTCGGACTGCCCCACAGGGAAATCTTAAATGCGGCATTTTTCTCCATGGCTATGAGCGCCGGACTTTCCGCCGGTATCATCAATCCCAATGTGGCATCCATGCGGCAGGCATACGATACCTACTGCGTACTGGGCGGCTTTGACTCCCAGTGCATGAATTACATAGAAAAATACGCGGCGCTGCAGACCGTTACAACCCTGGCTCCGGCAGGAGCCGCCGGCACAAGTACCGCGGGGGGCAATGGAACCACCGCCGGCGCAGCAAACAGCATCGGTACCGCAAACGGCGCAGCGGGCGGAAACGGAACGGCAGGCAGCAATAGCGCAGCAGGCGGCATCCCCGCCCTGCAGAATGCCATCGTGAAGGGCTTGAAAGAGCAGGCATACCGCGGCACCAAAGAAGCATTGGCGTCCGGCAGGGACACCATGGATGTGATAAACGGGGAATTGATACCGGCGCTTGACATTGTGGGACAGGCATTTGAAAAAGGAACCATGTTCCTGCCCCAGCTTTTAATGAGTGCAGAAGCAGCCAAGGCGGGCTTCACCGCCATCAAGGAGTATGTGGAAAGCACGGGAACCAAACAGGAAAAGAAAGGCACTGTGGTGATTGCCACGGTAAAGGGAGACATCCACGATATCGGCAAGAACATTGTGAAGGTGCTTTTGGAAAATTACGGGTTCGATGTAATAGATTTGGGAAAGGATGTACCGCCGGAAGCGGTTGTGGAAGCGGTGCAGCAATCCGGAGCACGTCTGGCGGGCCTAAGCGCCCTGATGACAACAACGGTGGCAAGCATGGAAGAAACTATAAAGCAGCTTCGGGAAAAAGTTCCCGGCTGTAAGGTCATGGTGGGTGGCGCCGTGCTGACAAAGGAATACGCAGACATGATTGGCGCGGATTATTACGCCAAGGATGCCATGCAGTCCGTTCATTATGCGGAAGAAATACTAAAATAATGCGGGTGAAACACAAATGGATGAAGGATATGCAAAATTAGCTGCCGTGGAAAAAATACTGGAGCAGCTTGCCCTGATTGACAAGGCAAAGGATAACGAGGAGCTGCAGACAGCCATTCAGGAGATGCTGCAGATTATCGGTACTTATACCAAAGCGGACAGAGTCTTTTTGTTTGAGAAAAAAGACGAAGAAGGACAATTTTTTGATAATACCTTTGAGTGGTGTGCGGGAGGCGTTATTCCCCAGAAGGACAATCTGCAGCAGATAGAAGCTGCAGATATGCCGAACTGGATGCGCATTTTTTCCGGGGGCGAAACCATTCTCATCGAAGATGTGGAAACCATAAAGGAAAGCATGGCGGAAGAGTATGAAATGCTGAAAATGCAGGATATTCATACGGAAATTGCCGCACCCATTTTTTATAAGGAGGCCTTTTACGGCTTTATCGGTCTGGACAACCCCAATCTGGAGCTTACTTCCTTATTTATAAAGCTGCTCCGTCTGGTAGGCGGGCATCTTGGCAGCACTAGGGAGAATTTGCACATGCTTTCCCTGTTGGAACAGGAACAGAAAACACTGAAGGTGGCTTTGGAAGAAGCCAATCTGAACAATGAAATCATTTCCGCCATCAGTAAAATTTATTTTGCCATTTACCGGATTAATCTGGATGAGGATATTTACGAAGAAGTATCCAGTGACAATGAGGTGCACCGGCTGACAGGAAGATGCGGAAAGGCATCCACAAGAATGGTGGAGCTGTGCGACAATTTTGTGGCAAAGGAATACCGGGAAAAGGTAAAAGTATTTTTTGACCTCTCCACACTGGCGGAGCGCCTGAAAGAGGATGAAACCATAGCAGTAGAATACCTGGCGCAGGACGGCAACTGGCATCTGGCAAGATTTATCGTAAAAAAGAGAGCGGCGGACGGACATGTAACCAATGTTCTGTATGTTACCCGTGTCATCAGTGATGAAAAGAGGCGCGAACAATACTGGATAGTGGCAGCGGAAGAAGCCAATAAAGCCAATGAAGCCAAATCGGAATTTTTGTCCCGTATGTCCCATGACATCCGCACTCCCATGAATGCCATTATGGGACTTACGGATATTGCCAGACACAGCGGTGACAATGTGCAGAAGATACAGGACTGCCTGAAAAAGATAGATTTGGCGGGAAAAAATTTACAGCAGCTTGTTAATGACGTGCTGGACCTGACGCAGATTGAAAGCGGTGAATTAAAAATTTATCCGCAGGAAACGGACATAAAAGAAATGGTCAATACCATGGAGCTCACACTGCAGAGCATGGCGGCGGAAAAGGAAATTACCCTGCAATGGCGGCTGCATGATGTGGAGCATCCCTATGTTCTGGCGGATATTATGCGTATGGAGCAGATTTACATGAACCTGCTTTCCAATGCCATCAAATATACACCGGCGGGCGGCTCCGTCTGGTTCGATATGTCGGAGAAAAAGGCGTCCAATGCCGGAAAAGTGCTTCTTACGGCAGAGGTGCGGGACAACGGCATCGGTATGGACGCGGAGTTTATGAAAGTCATGTACTCGGAATTTGCCCGTGCGGTGGATACCAGAGTCAATAAAGTGCGCGGCAGCGGACTGGGACTTGCCATTGTGAAGCAGATTGTGGATTTGATGGGCGGAACCATTGAAGCAGAGAGTGAACCCGGAAAAGGCACGACCTTCCTGGTTACCCTGGAGCTTCCGTACTGTGAAGAAGAGTGCGGCAGAGACGGGCAGAAAGCAGAAGGTAAACAGGAAAAAGAAAAACAGGAAGCGGACGGCAGAGAGGAGCATGTGAAAGGCATGCACCTGCTTCTGGCAGAGGATAACGACTTAAACTATGAAATTGAGGCAGAGCTTTTAAGTATGCACGGCATTTCCTGCGACAGAGCGGAAAACGGACAAATCTGCGTAGAGAAATTTAACCGTGCGCCCGCCGGTACCTATCAGGCAATCCTTATGGATATGCAGATGCCGGTGATGAACGGCATTGAAGCGACGGAAAAGATAAGGGCACTGACTCATCCGGATGCGGAGACGGTTCCCATTATAGCCACCACCGCCAATGCTTTTAAGGAGGATATGGAGCGGTGCTTTGCGGCGGGGATGAACGACCACATGTCAAAGCCTATTGACATTCACCGGCTGATAGAAACAGTGGAAAAATATCTGCCGGAAATGACAAGATAAGTTATAGTATCATCCTATAACTGAATATCTACTTAGCATATTGGACAGGTAGGTTTTCTTCGTGCATAATGTGTACATAAGTTGAAACAACAAAACGAACACATTACCAGGAGGAAGACATATGAAACTGAAAAAAATTATCGCACTCGCACTGACACTCACATCCCTTGCCACCGTATTCACCGGATGCGGCAGCAAGGAAGCAGCAAACAACAATAACAGCAGCAACGCAGGCACCACGGAAAGCACCACAGCAGCAAAAGACACCGCTGACGATGCAGCAGAAAGCCAGGACAACACATCCGCAGAACCCGTTACCGTGAAACTCGGTGTGGTAGGCGCCATTTACGAAGACCTCTGGAAACCGGCACAGGACTCCTTAAAGGACGAGGGCATCAACCTGGAAATCGTACAGTTTTCCGATTATGTAACCCCTAACAATGCCTTAAACAGCGGCGATATCGACCTGAATGCCTTCCAGCATCACATTTATCTGGACACCGAATTAGAGCAGCACGGCTACGCTATTGAGCCTGCAGGCTACACCTTCATCATTCCTTTGAACCTGTATTCCCACAAGGTTTCTTCCGTGGATGAAATCAAGGACGGCGACACCATTGCCATTCCCGATGACGTAACAAACGGCGGACGTGCCATCAAGGTTTTAGCGGCAGCAGGCCTCATTACCTTAAAAGAAGATGCAGGCTTTAACCCCACTGTGGATGACATTGCGGAATACAAAGTAAACATCACTATCAAGGAGCTGAAAGCAAACACCATTCCTTCCGTACTGGACGATGTAACCGCAGCTATCGTAAACGGCAACTATGCACTGGACTTCGGCTTAAAGACAGAAGAAGCTATCTACAAGGATACCGTTCTGGACGAAGAAGCATACTGGAACCTGATTGCCGTAAGAAGCGCTGACTTAGAAGACCCTGAAAAGGCAGAAGTTTACCGCAAGGTAGTAGCTGCTTTCCAGTCCCAGGCAACCGAAGACGTATTCAACAATACCTTTGGCGGCTACTTCATCAAGGTAGGCTGGGATCAGGATCTTTTAGCAGATAAATAAAACTTCCAAAACTCCCCAAACTTTCAAAAAAATCGCTGTAGGCATAGTGCTTACGGCGATTTTTTGCTATAATAAAAACAATTACGGCCTTGTGACGGAAACAGGGCGACATACATAAGGAGGACTTTATGCCTGTTTTTGATTTCAGCAACACTCCGGGAGAGAAGACGGAGGTTATCTGCACGTATACAACCTTTTTATCCGGTGCCAAGGAAAAGACACCGGAAGAGCCGATTTTGGTGCTTGCCAACAGGGAAAAGAAGCATTCCCATCATGCAACGGGACTTTTCACCAACCAGACCAGGCAGACGGCTTTTGAATTCAAGGAAAACGGAGAAACCTATGCGGCGGACATTTTAAAGGTGGATGCCCGGTTTGTAAACCTCATTAAATGGCTGGGAGAAAACCACATCCATGTAAGGCTTTCCGGTCAGAACACCGAGGACGGCTATGCCGTTTACAAAATCCGCGAAACCACCTTCGGAGGCGGCACCAAGCTTTCCGCAGAGGACGGCTTTTTACAGTTTATGATTGAAAGACTTTTGGCAAGCAGCGCTGCAGAAGAAGTGGAAGAGGACGAAGAGGCGGACGAAGTGGGCGACGAAATGAAGCTTACCAGCCTGCAGAGCATTTCCGATTTCATGACCTGTGCCGGCAGGACGCTGCCCGACAATATCAGGCTCTGGGCAAGGAGAAACTTAGCGGTAGCCCGTTCCAACGAGGTTTCCCCCGAGGAGCGCCGTCATGCCCAGCGTGCCCTTTCCATTATGATGAACGTACAGTGGAAGAGCAATTATTTTGAAGCCATCGACCCCGTGGAGGCAAGACGCATCTTAGACGAAGAACTTTACGGTATGGAGAGGGTAAAACAGCGTATTATGGAAACCATTATCCAGATTAACCGTACCCACACCCTTCCCGCTTACGGACTTCTTCTGGTGGGACCGGCAGGTACCGGTAAGTCCCAGATAGCCTATGCGGTGGCAAGAATATTGAAATTGCCCTGGACGACACTGGACATGAGCTCTATCAACGACCCGGAGCAGCTTACCGGCAGCTCCCGTATTTATGCCAATGCCAAGCCCGGCATCATTATGGAAGCTTTCTCCATGGCGGGCGAGTCCAATCTGGTATTTATTATCAACGAGCTGGACAAGGCAGCCTCCGGCAAGGGAAACGGCAACCCGGCAGACGTGCTTCTGACGCTCCTTGACAACTTAGGCTTTACGGACAACTACATGGAGTGTATGGTGCCCACCGTGGGCGTATACCCCATTGCCACCGCCAACAACAAGGAGCAGATAAGCGCGCCTTTGATGTCCCGTTTTGCGGTGATTGACATTCCCGACTACACTGCGGAAGAAAAGAAGATTATTTTCAGCCGTTTTGCGCTTCCCAAGGTCTTAAAGCGCATCGGCTTACAGGAAAACGAATGCGTGGTGACCGAGGACGGTCTGACCGCCGTGGTGGAGCAGTTTGAAAACACCACCGGCATCCGTGATTTGGAGCAGGCAGCCGAGCATATCGCCGCCAATGCCCTTTACCGCATCGAGGTAGAGCATGTGCCCGAGGTCGTATTCAACGGCGAAGAAGTGCGAAAGCTGTTTTCCTAAGAGGTAACGGCAGCATGCTGCTTATGACATGCTGACAGGACAGTGAGAATGACAGAAGATGAGGATTTGACAACATGAAAAGCAGACAGATTAGAAATTCCTTTTTACTGGTGCTGACCGCGCTTATCTGGGGCGTGGCGTTTGTGGCACAGAGCACGGGCGGGGACGCCGTGGGACCGTTTTCCTTTAACGGCATCCGTTCCCTGGTAGGCAGCGCCGTTCTGGTGCCGGTTATCTTTTTACTGGATAAAATGGGTCTGGGCAGCAAAAAGCCGCAGACAAAAGAAGAAAAGAAAACCCTGATAACGGGCGGCATCTGTTGCGGTACGGCATTGTTTTTAGCAAGCAGCGCCCAGCAGATAGGTATCAATATGGGAACGGCTTCCGGAAAAGCGGGCTTTCTGACCGCCTGCTACATACTGCTGGTTCCCATACTGGGACTTTTCTTAAAAAAGAAGTGCGGCTGGAATATCTGGGTGGGCATGCTCATTACCATAGGCGGACTTTACCTGCTCTGCATGAACGGCAGCCTGACCTTCCGGAACAGCGATTTGATGGTGCTTTTATGTGCCTTCCTCTTTGCCGTACATATTTTAATTGTGGATTATTTTTCACCCAAAGTGGACGGCATCAGGATGTCCTGCATCCAGTTTCTTGTCTGTGGGCTGCTCAGTATGGTGCCCATGTACTTTGTGGATATGAAGCATTCGGCAGCAGGCTTTTCCGAATGGCTGCCGGGACTGATGAACCCTTCCGCATGGATAGCCATTTTATACGCCGGCATCTTTTCCTGCGGCGTAGGATACACCCTGCAGATTGTGGGACAGAACGGCTTAAATCCGACGCTTGCATCCATGATTATGAGTCTGGAGTCCGTTTTCTCCGTACTGGCGGGCTGGATTATTTTAGGAGAAAAGCTAAACGGCAGACAGCTTTTGGGATGTGCCCTTATTTTTGCGGCAATACTGTTAGCACAGATGCCTGTGGGACAGAAGAAAGAGAAAAAGAAGAATAAAGAAAAACAGAAAGAAGTGTGAGTGATATGTGTACAGCGGCAACTTACCGGTCGAAGGATTTTTACTTCGGCAGAACGCTTGATTACGAATTTTCCTATGGGGATGAGGTGACCGTGACACCCGGGAATTACCCCTTTACGTTCCGGCACATAGGGCTTTGTGCCCGGCATTATGCTATAGTCGGTATGGCACATGTGGCGGAGCAGCCGGCGGAATTTGTACCCAAAGATGCGGCAACGGCGGATTATCCTTTGTATTACGATGCCGTAAATGAAAAAGGACTCTGCATGGCGGGGCTTAACTTTGTGGGCAACGCCGTCTATCAGGAAATAGAAGAAGGCAGGGAAAATGTAGCGCAGTTTGAGTTTATTCCTTATATATTAGGAAAATGCGCGGATGTAAAGGAAGCAAGACAGGCGCTTGCCCGTATGAATTTGGTGGGAACCACGTTTAACGATGTGTTTCCGGCTTCCCAGCTTCACTGGATGATTGCGGACAAAGAGGACTGTATTGTTGCGGAATGCACGAAGGACGGGCTGCATGTGTATGATAATCCGGCAGGGGTGCTTACCAACAACCCGCCGTTCCCGACCCAGATGTTTTTACTAAATCAGTACATGGGTCTGTCGGAAAAGCAGCCGGAGAACACCTTCGGGAAGGATATTCCTCTTTCCACATACAGCAGGGGCATGGGCGCGCTGGGACTGCCCGGGGATTTGTCTTCCACATCCCGTTTTGCAAGGGTGGCGTTTGTAAGAGCCCATTCTCTGTCGGGAGAGTCGGAAGAGGAAAGCGTGAGCCAGTTCTTCCATATTTTAGGCTCCGTGAACCAGCAGAGAGGGTGCTGCGAAGTGGCGGAGGGAAAGTACGAAATTACCATCTATACATCCTGCTGCAATGCGGATAAGGGCATCTACTATTACACGGCGTATGACCGTCACCGGATTACCGCCATAGACATGCACCGCGAGAACTTAAACGACAATGCCTTAATCAGGTATGCACTGCGTGAAAAAGATGATATTTTCTGGGAAAATTAAGCGAAAAATGCAAGAAACCAAAGTAGATATAGCATTAGAAAATTGACTTGACAAACAGGGCAACATGTAGTGAAATAAATTTATACGTTAATTCGGAAAAGTGGGGAAACAAGGGTGTTGTGCAAAAAGCATACCCTTGTTTTTTACTGGGTAAGGAGACGATAATGGAATATAAAGTTAATAACATAAGCTACAAGTATACGACGGACGGACCGCAGGTGCTGAAGAACGTAAGCTTTTCCATCGAACAGGGAAAAGTTACCGCGATTGTAGGCCCCAGCGGATGCGGTAAATCCACTCTGGTGCAGATTTTCAGCCAGGTTATTCCGAAGCTGATCGGAAACGGCGAACTGGAAGGAAACTTTGATGTTCCCGAAGGCACATTTGTCAGTGTGGTCAGCCAGAATCCGGAAAACCAGCTGTTCGGCTACGGCGTAGAGGATGCCATTGCTTTCGGTCTGGAAAACATCGGTATGCCTCAGGCGGAAATCGTAGAGCGCATGGAATATGTACTGGACCTTTTAAAGCTGCAGTATCTGCGCAAGAGAAGTGTGGATAATCTTTCCGGCGGACAGCGTCAGTCGGTCTGCATCGCCTCCGTACTTGCCATGAAGCCCGACATTTTAATCATGGACGAGCCGGTAAGCTCCTTGGATCCCAACGGTAAAAAGATGGTGCAGGATATTCTGGGAGAGTTAAGAGAGAGCGGCAACACCACCGTTATTGTGGACAACAACTTAGTATGGTCTGCCGGCATTGTGGATCATGTAGTCGGCATTTTGGACGGCGAGGTGGTATTTGACGGCAGCAGGGATGAGTTTTTCCAAAATTTCGAGCTGCAGGAAAAATTAGGCGTTATCCTTCCCCAGGAAGTAGAAATATTCAGAGCGCTTTCCGCCAAGGTTCCCGATGTAAAGATGTTTTACAATATGGACCAGGCGCGTGCGGAGCTTGCTGGCAGAATAGCAGCAAAGCCCCGTCTGGAAAAAGAGGCGGCTGCGGAAAGCTTTAACCCGGTTATCAGCGTGAAGGATTTGGTAAAGCAGTTCAGTGACGGCTTTATCGGCTTAAAGCATGTGAACGCCCAGGTACCGGAAGGAAAGATTGTTGCTATCTTAGGGCAGAACGGTTCCGGCAAGACCACGTTTGTCAAGCACTTAAACGGTCTGTATAAGCCCACAAACGGCGAGGTGGACTACAGGGGCGAGTCCATTTTAGGCAAATCCGTGGCGCAGATTTCCAAGAACATTATTCTGGTGTTCCAGCATCCCGAGCACATGTTGTTCGAGGAAACGGTGGAGAAGGAGCTGACCTTCTGCGCACGTATGCAGGGTGTGGATTTTACGGAGGAAAACATCACGGAAATCCTGACCCGTTATCACTTAGAGAAAGAAAAAGAAAACTTCCCCTTAAACCTGTCCATGGGGCAGAAGCACATGCTGACCATTCTGTCCGTGCTTCTTTCCAGCGCGGATGTCATCCTTCTGGATGAGCCGACCCTCGGTATGGACGGCTTCTTAATCGGGGATCTGGAAAAAATGGTTTTGGAATTGAAGAAAGCAGGCAAGACCATCATCATGATAAGCCACGAAATTCCTTTTGTCTTCCGTCTGGCAGATTACACGGTTATCCTGAACCACGGCGAAAAGGTATTTGAAGGCACCAAGGAAGAGCTGGTAGAGCGCGAGGATATCTTTGATAAGATTAACATTGAATTCCCGCCGGTTGTCCGTCTTTCCAAGGAATTGGGACTGGATGAAATTGTATTCGATGTGGACGATTTTATCGGAAAAGTAACGGAATCATAGGCGACGAAGGAGAAAAGGTATGGATTACTTAAAATATGTAGATGGAAATTCACTGCTTCACAAACTGGACCCGCGTACAAAGTTCATGTTCTTTATCGTGATGGCGGTGCTGACCAGTATTGTGAAGTCAGGTGTGGCTTTGCTGTTCTTATTGGTATTTTTTGTCGTAATGTGGAATGTGTGCGGTATTCAGAAGTACATATTTGTGTTGGTGAAAAAACTGAAGGTGCTGCTCTTGTTTATTTTCCTGCTGTGGTTTGTCTTAGGTCTGTTTGAACAGCCTGCCGTGGAAGGAGGCCCCATTTTCTTCCAGACCTTTATCGGCAACGGCGGCATGCAGATTTGCTTCGACTGGTACGATTTTTACAAGGGTTTTGTGTATTCCCTGCGAATTTTCTTAATGATTGCGTCCTTCTATACGGTGCTTCTCACCACCAACTTCAGTGAGATTATCTTAGGACTGCAGAAGTGGAAAATTTCCTATGCACTGGCATTCGGCATCGGTCTGGTATTCCAGATTATTCCCATGATTATCACCGAGTTAAACGCCATCATGGAGGCGCAGAGCTCCCGAGGTCTGGAAATCGAAAAGTGCAGCTGGGTGACCAAGATTAAGAACTACGTTACGTTCTCGTTCCCGCTTTTGTTCCGTGTAATCAGCAAGGGTCAGGCAATTTCCCTGGCGATGCATTATTACCAGCTTAATTTCTCGGTACACAGAACGGCTTACAAGAACATTAAGGCAGGCAAGTACGATGTTTATTTCATTCTTGCCAATGCGGCTGCCATTGCGGCTACCATTGTGCTGCATATTTTCTTCTACATCCCGGTATAAGGTATCTTACGGGTTCCCCGGAGCGCGTACGGAGAGCCCGTAAATATAAACAACAAACATTTTTCTAAGACAAAGGAGAAACTAAAAAATGAAGAAAAAATTATCTTTCGTCAATATCGTCTTCTTCGTAGTATTTGGTGTTCTGACCGGTGTTCTCTGGGCTTACCTTTGCCCGATTCCCCTTATTCCCGGCGCAGTTCACTTCCGTACATTCGCATTTATTCCGGTTGCCATCGGTTATCTGTTTGGACCGGTAACAGGCTTTTTCTCAGGCTACATCGGAACCATTGTATGGGCTCTGCTTTCCGGTAACTTCATCCCTCTGCATTCCCCTCTGACAGATGGTATCACCGTTGGCCTGTCCGCAGCACTTCCCGCACTCATTCATTTACGTGCAGGCAAGACGGACCTTCTTTCTGTTATCGAAAAAGGAAAAGGCAAATTCATCGGCGTAAGCTTACTGTGGAGCCTTCTGTTTGGTGTTCTGATGATTCTCACCACCAGCATTTCCCTTTCCTACTTCACCGGATTAGGATATGTATACTGCATCCTTTGGATTGGTATTGCGGACGTTGTTCCCATTGCACTGACACCGTTCGTTGTTCTGCTTCTTGCAAAGAGAATGAAAAATATCCGAAACATCGTACCCTACGTGTAGGGAGTATGTTTCCTTACTTACGCGCCTAAGAAAACAAACTGAATAAAGACAGGGCTGCCGCTTATCCTTTCGGAAAGCAACAGCCCTTTTTTATGCCGTGTGCTTTATTTAATGTTTTTTGTGCCTCACTTAACAGGTTTAATAGTTTTCGGCGTGGATTTCAAAATAAGACTGGGGATGTGCGCATACGGGGCAGATTTCGGGAGCCTTTTCGCCCACTACAATATGTCCGCAGTTGCGGCATTCCCATACCTTTACTTCACTCTTTGCAAAAACTTCCTGCATTTCCACATTGTGAAGCAGGGCGCGGTAGCGTTCCTCATGCTTCTTTTCGATGGCGCCTACCATGCGGAATTTCGCAGCCAGCTCCGGGAAGCCTTCTTCCTCGGCGGTCTTGGCAAAGCCCTCATACATATCCGTCCATTCGTAATTTTCCCCATCGGCGGCAGCCGCTAAGTTTTCGGCGGTGCTTCCGATGCCGTTCAATTCCTTGAACCACATTTTGGCATGCTCTTTTTCGTTGTCGGCGGTCTTTAAGAACAGGGATGAAATCTGTTCAAAGCCGTCCTTTTTCGCCTTGGAAGCGAAGTAAGTATACTTGTTGCGTGCCTGGGACTCTCCTGCGAAAGCCTCCAGTAAGTTCTTTTCCGTCTGGGTTCCTGCGTACTTGTTTGCCATAATGTTTTCTCCTTACAATAAATGGTTTATAAATAGTAACTATTACTATTATTAGGTTAAACCCATTTCCGGAAATTGTCAAGGGAGAATATCAGATAATGTAGTCGTTGGCAATGAGGCTCTTCTGCTGGTCGATGATGTCCTGCAGGGTGATGCCGTCTAAGTATTCCGTAATGACCTTATACAGCCCTTCCCACACCGGGAGAGTGGCGCATTCCGCACTTCGCTCACATTCGTTGGGCTCCTGGTCCAAACAGGCAACGGGTGCCAGGCTGCCCTCCGTCAGACGTAAAATCATGCCCACCGTATACTTGTCCGGGCTTTTGGCAAGCATGTAGCCGCCCTGATAGCCGCGGTTTGTTTTTAAAATATCCGAGCGGTTAAAGATAGCCACAATCTGCTCTAAATATTTTTTGGATATATTCTGACGCTCTGCGATGTCCTTTAAGGCAATGTAGCCCTCGTTCTGATGCTCGGCAAGGTCTAAGAGCATCCGTAAGGCATAACGTCCTTTGGTTGAAATTTTCATACATTCCCATTCCTTTCTGTAACTGATATACCCATAATACCATATACTTAGTAGGCTTTCAAGGACGGAAGTGCGGGAAAACCGTAAAAACCTTGCAAAAACAGGGCTTTTTTATTATAGTTTAGTTATTATGAATGAGATATATCTGGCAAAAAATCATCTGATATTGTACAAGCTGTAATGAAATTTTTAATGAAATAAAAAAAACAGTTGACAAATGACTTTCAAGAGCGTATTGTAAATGCAACAAATAAATAGTGCTTCAAACCTATGAGAAAGAAGAGTAGGCCTTTGATTACTATCACAGAGAGCAGCCGATTGGTGGAACGGCAGCATAGGAGCAATCGCTGAATGGGCTTTCGAGGACGGTCCGAACAACAGTAGGCACCGGCGGGATTCGCACCCGTTATCATGGCGACAGATATGATAGTGTCTGGAGGAGAGGATGCAGAAAGCATCGAAATTGAGTGGCACCGCGTTAATGATTATTACCGCCTCAAGTAAGATTTACTTGAGACGGTTTTTTGTTGTAGAAATTACAACGTCCAGCCGGTCTCAAAGCTATCAGAAATTAAAAAAGATTTGCAGAAAGGTATGGTAACAAGTATGAAGAAGAAAATTTTAGCAGCAGTTTTAGCAACCACAATGATTTTAGGATTGGCAGCATGCGGCAGCAATGCGGCAGACAGCACAAACGGCAATGCGGCAGGTACGGACAACAACACCACCGCTGACACAGAAAGCACACCGGATGCCGGTGATGCAACCGTAACCGATACGGACGGAAAGACTTACACCATCGGTATTTCCCAGTTCGCAGAGCACGGCTCCCTGGACAACTGCCGGGAAGGCTTCTTGGCAGGTCTTGCAGAGGAAGGCATTGTAGAAGGAGAAAACCTCACCGTATTATTTGACAATGCACAGGCAGACACCGGTACCGCAAGCACCATTTCCGACAACTATGTTTCCAAGAAAGTGGATTTAATCTGTGCCATTGCAACACCCAGTGCCATGAGCGCTTATAACTCCGCATTAAATACCGATATTCCCGTTATTTACACCGCAGTATCCGACCCCGTCGGTGCAGGTCTTGCAACCGAAGACGGCATGCCGGTCGGCAACATCACCGGTACCTGCGATGCACTGGCAGTAGATGCCCAGTTACAGATGATTCGTGAAATTATGCCGGATGCCAAGAAAGTCGGCATCATTTACACCACCAGCGAAGCAAACTCCGTAAGTACCGTTGCAGAGTACAAGGAAGTAGCCGCAAACTACGGATTTGAAATCGTAGATGTCGGTATCAACACCATTGCAGATGTAGACCTGGCGGCAGCAGACCTGGTAACCAAAGTAGACTGCATCACAAACCTGACAGACAACACCGTAGTATCCGCCCTGCAGACCGTTATTGCTAAGGCAAATGACGCAGGTATCCCGGTATTCGGTTCTGAAGTAGAGCAGGTAAAAGCAGGCTGTGTCGCTTCCATGGGTCTGGAATACTTTGAACTCGGCAAGCAGACCGGTAAGATGGCAGCCAAGGTATTAAAGGGCGAAGCAAAGGCATCCGATTTGAAGTTTGAAACCATTACCGAGCCCAGCTTATATGTAAACACCGCAGCCGCAGCAAAAATCAACCTGACATTATCCGATGATTTTGTAGCAGGCGCTTATCAGAAATTTGATGAAATTACCGTAGAGTAAACAGGAGGATATGACGTGTCACTGATACTTAGTGTTTTGGAACAGGGTATGATATATGCCATCATGGCATTGGGAATTTACATCACCTACAAAATTCTGGATTTCCCGGATTTGACGGTGGACGGAAGCTTTCCCATGGGAGCCGCACTGACCTGCGTGCTGATTGCAAAAGGAGTAAACCCGCTCCTTACACTGCCGATTTCGTTTCTGGCAGGTGTGGCGGTAGGCGTTCTCACCGGCATTATCCATGTGAAGCTGAAGGTAAGGGATTTACTTTCCGGTATCATCATGATGACAGCTCTCTATACCGTAAACTTAAGAATTGCGGGACGCGCCAATTTCCCCATTTACAATTACCAGACGATATTTGACAATGACTTTGTAAATAAAATTTTCCCGGCAGCCTTAAAACCGTACCGCACCGTAATTGTGGTACTGGTGATTACCCTGGTTACCAAATATCTTCTGGATGCGTACATGCGCACCAAATCCGGTTTCTTGCTCCGTGCCGTTGGGGATAACGATACCATTGTTACCTCCCTCGGTGTGGATAAGGGCAAGGTAAAAATTATCGGTCTTGCCATTGCAAACGGACTTGTTACCCTGAGCGGCTGTGTTTACGCCCAGCAGCAGCGTTTCTTCGACGTATCCATGGGTACCGGTACGATGGTAATCGGTCTTGCGAGTGTTATCATCGGCACCAGCCTCTTAAAGAAAGTTACTTTCGTGCGTGTTACTTCCAGCGTAGTAATCGGTTCCGTTATTTATAAGGCGTGCGTGGCGCTGGCGCTCCGCATGGGACTTCCTTCCACGGATTTGAAGATGATTACCGCGGTTCTGTTCCTGATTATTCTTGTTATCAGCATGGACAGAAACAAGACGGCAAAGATTAAAGGAGGGAGCGCAAAATGATTGAATTAAAGCACATTCACAAGTACTATAATCCCGGTTCCGTCAATGAACTTTGCCTGTTTCAGGATTTTTCCCTGACCATCAACGATGGGGATTTCGTAGCGGTGGTAGGAAGCAACGGCTCCGGCAAAACTTCCATGTTAAACATTATCTGCGGCAGCATTCCCATTGATTCCGGCGACATTGTGGTAAACGGAAATTCCATCGTTGGCAAAAAGGATTACCTCCGCCACCGTAAAATCGGCCGCGTTTACCAGGACCCTTCCAAGGGTACCTGCCCTTCCATGACCATTTTGGAAAACCTGTCCATTGCGGACAACAAGGGTAAGCCCTTCAATTTAAGGGCGGGTGTCAACAAAGCCAAAATCGGCGAGTACAAGGAATTGCTTTCCACCTTAAATCTGGGACTGGAAGATAAACTTCACACGCAGGTGGGGTCCCTTTCCGGCGGACAGCGACAGGCGCTGGCGCTTCTGATGTCCACCATGACACCCATTGAGTTTTTAATTTTAGATGAACATACGGCGGCGCTTGACCCCAAGACCGCAGACCGCATCATGGAGCTCACAGAGCAGATTGTCCGGGAAAAGAAAGTAACTACCATCATGGTAACGCACAATCTGCGTTACGCCGTGGAATATGGCAACCGCCTGATCATGATGCACCAGGGCGAAGCCATCATCGACAAAGCCGGTGAGGAAAAGGCAGCCATCACTACCGAGGACATTATGAGCACATTTAACAAGATCAGCGTGGAGTGCGGAAACTAAGATATTCTTATTAAGAAAATTTCACAGAGCATAAAGATTTTATTCTAAACAGAGACCGTAAGCGGCAATGCCATGAAGAAAGGATATTGCTGCCTGCGGTCTTTTTAATTAAAAAGGAAAAGGGATAGCAAAAATAAACACAATATGATATTATTTTAATAAGAACAACCTTGTTGAAAAGGGAGATTTTTATGAAGATAGGAATATGTGACGATGATAGGACGGATATTTTAATAACTCAAAAAGAATTGCAGAACATCGCGCCTAAATTATGCACGGCCCCGGAAATTTATGAATTTTCGGATGGAAGCACTATGACGGAAGATATTTTGAAAACAGGGATAGATGTAGTACTTCTTGATATTGATATGCCGGATGTAAACGGATTATCCGTCGCAAATGCTCTGATGCAGCAATCCCATTTTCTCACCATTATTTTTCTTACGAATCGCGCAGAATTGGTATTTCAGAGTCTGAAGTACCGGCCGCTCCGCTTTGTACGAAAGAGTCATATCAGGGAGGAATTGGAAGAAGCAATTCTGACTGCGGAAAAGAAGATTGCCTCAGAAATGCATGTGTTTTCTTTTGCTAAAAATAATGTGGCATGCACATATCCGGTAAGGCAAATCATTTATGTGGAAAGTAAAGGACATTATATGGAAATACATATCGGAAATGAGATAAAAAGGGAACGGGGGAAAATGACAGAATATGAGGGAAAATTAAAAGATTACGGTTTTTTAAGGATTCATGTAGGCTATCTTGTTAACGTGCGGTATATTGCCATGATAAACTCTCAGGGAGTTCTTTTGGATAATGGAGAAAAATTGCCAATCAGCAGACAAAACAGGGAAACAATACAAAAAGAATACATAAGAGGATTGGAGAAATTTGTGCATGGATGTCGTATATAAAATGTCAGAATGGGGGGCAAGCCTGTTTGATGCGGCTGCCGTAATTGCATTTCTGACAATAGTGTTGAAAAGAAACGACCGTATAAAGAACATAACTGTGTATAGTATAGCATGATAATGCTTGCTTTTGTGGCAGGACTTGGCTTTTTACAGGATATATCAGAAAATGCCGGCATAACGCTGTTGTGTATATTTACCGGCAGTTTTGTATTTTCCCTTTTTTTCTTACAGGGAAGCTGGAAAAGTAAATTTCTGTATAATCTGATTTTTTATGTGATACAGATGACATCCAATATGCTTATCGTTTATGGGATTACCACGGTATTAAAGGTAGAGTTGGAAAAATTGACCGAAATGGGAAGCACGATAAGAATATTAACTTTGATTCTTCATAAAATGCTATTTCTGCTGATGCTCATGGTGATAATCTTGTTATGCCGCCGAAAAAAGGCAGTGTGGCAGGAATGGCTTATAGGAGGTCTGTTATATGGGGGAGCATTGCTGACCGGTTGTGTAGTTGTAAATATAACCAAAACCGGGAGACTGACAGAAAAAGAGGAAACAGAGCTTATTTTTGTGGCATTTGGACTGCTTGCTATCTGTGTGGCAGTATCTTTGTGCCTGTACTACCTGAACAGGCAGCAGCAATATAAGTTGGAAAATGAAATTCTTATTATGAAGCTGCAGGAGGAGAAAAATACACTGAATAAATTGGACGAAGTATACGAGAATAATCGGATTTTACGGCATGATTTGAAACATTACCTGACGGTCGTCCAGGGGATGCTTTATACATCGGGAGTAGAAGAAACGACAAAGTATCTGGAGGAACTGTTACAAAGTAAATTTGAAAGAGACCTGTATTATTATACAGACAGTACGGTAGTGAATGCCGTCCTCAATGATAAAGTGTCCCTATGCAAAAAAAATAATGTTTCATGTAACATAGAAATTTGTGGACAAATCGGAGAGGAAAGGCAGACAGATATAGGTATTATTTTATCTAATCTTTTAGACAATGCCATAGAGGCTGAATTAAAGGAGAAGGAAAGGTACATATCCGTGGAAATCACAAGACAAAAAAGGAATCTGTTTATAAAAGTAGAAAATTCAGTCAGTGAACCGGTTTTTTACAATAACCCTTCTTTGAGAACGATAAAAAAGGATACCAATAATCATGGCATAGGGATAAAAAGTGTAAGAAAATTAGTACAGGGAATGGATGGCTTCTGCTTGTGGGAAGAGTACGAAAATCGGTTTTCGGTAACGGTAATGCTGCCGGAACATGCCAATCGTGCCTGACAGAATACAAACCGTGCCAGCTATATGGAAAATATGACAAAATCAGCTAAAATTGTGGATAAGAAGCATTATTTTTCTGCATTCATGGATACAAACATTAGTTTTTATTATAGTGTTTGTAAGCCTGCGCCAATATACGGGCGGTTACCATGCAAAAAGCAGAGTGGGATGTAAAATGGTAACCGGACTCAATCTTGCATTAAATATTCTATGCGTAAAAATAATTAGCCAGCTATCTGGTATAAAAAATATTTTTTTTGGTATCATGATAATTTTATATGTAACAATATGTGTTAAATTCATATTGGCAATGGTAACGCATGATAATTGTTTGCCGAAAAACAGGGAGAAGGAATGCAGAAAATTAGCCATATTTTCTATTGTTTATTTAATAATTGCGGTGCTTATTTTGCAGAGGAATCCCAAAATAGCATGGAGCATTGTGGTGACTATGGCAGAGGTAGCACTGTTAATTGTAATAAAGCCAAAAAAGGAGGGAGAATGATGAAACAAATGGATAAAATAATCGCCCTGATAGGGGAAAAGGTGGCTGTAAAGGCCGCAAATGCCGTGTCTTGGCCTTATTGTTATCAGCCCAAGACACCAAATGTCTTAAAAGAAAAACAGGGCAAAAGAAATTAAGTAATGTTGTATAGTAGTAGTACTCGCTCCATAAAAATGAATAGGACAATTTGGGTGATAACAGGAGACGAGTATGACTGATATACGTGAAACAAAGAACTTGCTTGAAAAGAACAGGTGAATCAAGGTATAACACTGAAAAGGAGAAATTTAATGAAAACGAATAGAATTTTCTTGTTATTAATGGGTATAGTGTTGTGGGTAATTGGCGGTATAAAAGTAAATGCAAACGAGACAATGGATACATTAAATGATTATGAAAAGATTATAGAACAATATAGCAATTGCGTTAATGAAAGAGATATTTATAATTATATTGACCTATTTACCAAAGACAATCGCAAAAATATGCAAAATCATGTAAAGATAAATGGGGAAAAAGATTTTTTTCCAAAATAAAATACATATTATTCAGGTGAAAAAATTAGACAATGAGGTAGGGTATCTTGCAAGTGCAGTTAGTATGGAAGAATTAAACACTTTTAGGGATATCCAAGTAATATATGTTCAGCAAGAAACTACGAATGGTAGTTATAATATTAATGAATACGTTTGTTTTATATTAGCCAATGAAGAGGGACGGTTAAAAATAGAAAGAATTTCCACGCCTGATTTGGATTTAATATTTGAATATAATGTTCAATTTAATGAAAATGATGAAAAAGTAGCACAAATGATTCAGGAAAGAAGATTACATATTCAGTGTAACCAACCCATTAATTTGTTGTCAAGTACAGTTACTCCTTATGCATCATTAACTGCACCAAGTAAAATTAGTGTATATTTTACAAAAAGCGGAAATGTTAATTATCATGGGGCTACTAAAAAGTCGATTGATTTTAACACATATTTAAGGAACACAGTACCTAAAGAATGGACAGTTTCATACTATGCTAATTATCCAGCGTACCTTCAAGCAGGAGTTATGGCCAGCAAAATGTATGCATGGTATAATACTGTAAATTCTAAAAGAAATTATGCACCATATTATGCTGATGTTTTAGATGATTCTAATGACCAAAATTATTGGTATTGTGCTGCAGACGAATTGAAAGCGCAAGGTGCACAATATCTGACATACCTTGACAATGCATTAAATTATGCCAAGAATTTGGCAATTGTTACGGAAAAAACAGAAAAAATATTTGAAACTCAATATAGAGCTGGAAGTACAACAATACATAATGGTGTTATGAGCCAATCGGGTGCTTTACAATTGGCAAAAAAAGGATACTCTTGTATAAAAATTTTACAGGAGTATTACGGAAGCGCACCACAAATTTCAGGTGAATATATAAAAATCGTGTCACACAATTAAAAGGAGAAGGCGTGAGAAGAGTAAGGTTGTTGAAAAAAATATTTCTTTTTTCATCAGTAATGATTTTATTATTTTTTGTAGTTGGGGTGTGTATAAATCAAAAAGATGTTCATTTTGAGACCTTAGAAGGTGAGAAAGAAGGATATGAAAATGTACAAATAGGTGGTACTAAGGATGATGAGGTAGGGGGAGAACAAATAGAGCATACGCTTAAAGCTATTACAATGGATGAAGTAAAAAAGTTGTCTGCAAAGAAGAATCTCACATTGGATGATTTATATATGTATAATAAGATACAGAGTGGAAAAGGGTATTCTTATTATATGTTTACTTATCAAGGAGAGGATTATACACTGGATATTTATGAATCAGAACAAGGAGAAATAGAAGGTGTACGGTTGGTAAGACAAAATGATTATCTATCTATTGACATTCGGAATGGAAATATAGAGCATCTACTTTCATCAGAGGTTTCTGTTCAGGATTATTTGACATTACAATTGCCTGAGGGTATGAGTATAGGTACATACGATATGTATATGACAGGTTTTGGAGGAAGTAGAATAGATAATGAAGCAACTGTAGCAGAAAAAAATCCTTGTGGGAAAATTCGATTGATGCACGGAGATGTTTTGACATTCACCGATGGACGAATAACCAATATACATTTTTACGATAACTGCTTTTATATGGTATCAATGAATAGCATAGATAATTTGAGTGCTCCCTGCATTTTTATGGAACTTAAGGAAGAGGAGACTACAGAATGGTGGGCGGCCTATTTTGCGAAAGAAGGCGTTACAGATATTGGCTATCTGATAGAACTTAGAAAAGACATCTTTACCAAAGAGGAGGCAAAAAGAGTGATAGAAAGTGTACAGTTTTGTGAACGTGCATTCGGAAACTTATGAAGCATATATAAGCCGGTACATATAATATTCATCATACTAAAACAGGAAGGAGCCACTTTTATGAAAAAAACAGGGATATGGTTACTGACACTGGTATTAGCATTTTGTGCAATGGGATGCGGACAGGCAACCGGAAAACAGGATGCGGCATCCTATCTGGACGAAGTCGTGCAAAAAGCGGAAAATGGTTATCAGTGGGGCGATAAGGTGGATTTTGGATTGCCCTACTGTTATAAGTATA